>Ga0115012_10000962_pt1 | contig 16495 bp, 13 predicted proteins | sample TroAtlMetagenome_FD_88706 | JGI IMG/M metagenome (GOLD analysis project Ga0115012, IMG submission 88706) | Marine eukaryotic phytoplankton communities from Atlantic Ocean - Tropical Atlantic ANT10 Metagenome | ecosystem: Environmental > Aquatic > Marine > Oceanic | place: Tropical Atlantic...
GTTTCGGTCAAAGTCCCGATTTGATTTACTTTGATGAGTATTGAATTTGCAACTCCAGTATCTATTCCTCGTTGAAGACGTTGCGTGTTCGTTACGAAAAGGTCATCTCCGACAAGTTGAACTTTGTTTCCTATACTTTTCGTGATTTCTGACCAGCCATCCCAATCTTCTTCTGCCATTCCATCTTCAATGGAGACGATAGGATACCTTTTTGTCAAGTCAGAATAGTACTCTGCCATTTCTGTTTGGTTGAGTTTTCTCTTTTCGCCTTCAAGGTGATAAACCCCACTTTCAAAAAATTCTGAACTTGCAGGGTCTAAGGCTATGGTGATGTCTTCGCCTGGAGTAAAGCCAGCTCGGTCAATTGCTTCAACAAGAAGTTTCACAGCTGCTTCATTTGATTCAAGGTCAGGAGCAAAGCCTCCTTCATCCCCCACAGCTGTTGATAAATTCTTTTGTTCAAGGACGAGTTTGAGCGTTTGATAGCATTCAGCTCCCCATCGAAGAGCTTCAGAAAACGAAACAGCACCTGTAGGCATAATCATGAATTCTTGTAAATCGATATTGTTATCGGCGTGCTCACCGCCATTTAAGACATTCATCATTGGAACAGGAAGTACGTGCGCTGATGCCCCGCCTAGATAACGATAGAGGGGTTGGTGGAGTGAGATCGCTGCTGCTTTGGCTACGGCTAAGGAAACACCTAGCATCGAATTAGCCCCCAGTTTGGATTTATTATCCGTTCCGTCAAGAAGCAACATCGCCCTGTCAATAGCACGTTGATCGGTTGCTTCCATACCAACTATTTCTGATCTTATTGCATCATTTACATTTCTTATGGCGTTTTGAACGCTTTTGCCCAAATAACTGTCTCCCCCGTCACGTAATTCCACAGCCTCATACTTCCCAGTAGATGCTCCAGAGGGGACAGCAGCTCGACCTTTTGACCCATCACTTAGCTGTACGTCAACTTCAACTGTAGGGTTTCCTCGGGAATCAAGAATTTGTCTTCCAACGATTTCTATGATTTTCTGCCCGGTCATGGTGCTTCTTTCGTAGTTATGCTCTTGCAAAAGGGGTTTTATCTAAAATACCCGCAATAAAGGGAAATGTTGTTGATAAGGGTGATGATGAGTATGCGTCCGGTGTTCAACCTTCATTGGAGACTGCTTCAAGACTTTTGAGATAATCTGTGATTTCTTGTGAAGCTTCTCTAATCTCTGAGATTTTGATGATTAATTCCTGTTTCTCCTCTTTGTAAAGTGAACCCTCATACAGTCTCAGTGTTCTTACTCGTTGTGATGGGCGAAGCGCCAACGGTCTCAAATGGATATTCCATTCTGCTCTTCCAAAGCCCGGTATTTTTTTGGCAATAATCTTTTCTATCCCGAGAGATCGAGCTGTGAGCTTTAAATGCGCGATTTTTAGCAGGTTGGTTGCTTCTTCGGGAACTGGTCCGTAACGATCCAACCAAGTTTTTTGTATTCGCTCCAAATCTTTATTGCTCTTGATATCAGCAATGGACCGATAGAATTCCAATTTGGAATCATCTCTCGTAATGTAATCCTTTGGTATGTAGGCTGTCAGCGGGATTTCAATCTCAATCTCCTGCTGGCTATCTTTAGGAACATGTTTTAATTCTTCAACTGCTTCCTTCACAAGCTTGCAGTAAAGATCATACCCAACAGCTGCTATGTGCCCTGACTGACCTGTTCCAAGTAAATTTCCTGCACCTCGGATTTCAAGGTCTCTCATCGCAATTTTAAAACCTGACCCAAGTTCTGATGTCTCTCCAACCGTCTTAAGTCGCTCAATTGCGTCTTCTGTCAGATTATGGCCTCTAGGCGTGAAGAGATATGCATAAGCTTTTATCCCTGATCGCCCGACACGTCCACGTAATTGGTGAAGTTGTCCTAGCCCCATTCTGTCGGCATTATCAACAATTAGCGTGTTGACAGAGGGCATATCTATACCCGACTCGATAATCGTCGTACAGACCAAGACATCATATTTCTTTTCCCAGAAATCGATGACTGTTTGTTCAAGAAGCCCTTCATCCATTTGCCCGTGAGCTGTCGCTATTCTTGCCGACGGAACTTGCTCCCGCAGTCTATCTGCTACAACCTCTATGTCAGAGATTTTATTGTGCACAAAGAAAACCTGACCGTCTCTAAGGATCTCCCGCCGGATGGCAGATGAAACTATCGAATTCTCATACTCCCCTACAAAAGTCATGATCGGCTTTCTATCGGTTGGTGGTGTATTGAGAAGCGTCAGATCCCTTATCCCCGTGAGACTCATCTCAAGTGTTCGAGGTATTGGCGTCGCTGTTAGAGTTAAAACATCGACGTTGCTCCTCAATGACTTAATCTTTTCTTTATGCGTTACTCCAAATCTTTGTTCTTCATCAATTATGAGCAAGCCGAGGTCTTTGAATTTAATATCTTCTGACAGAAGGCGATGTGTCCCGATAATGAGATCTATTTCACCAGCACACAACTTGGAGATTACTTGTTTGGCTTCTTTGTTAGTCAGGAACCTACTAAGAACAGCGACTTCAATAGGGAAAGGAACCAATCTTTCAGTGAATGTTTGGTAGTGCTGCTGGGCTAGGAGAGTTGTTGGAACAAGCACAGCTACTTGTTTGCTGTCCTGCACGGCTTTGAAAGCTGCCCTTAAAGCTATTTCTGTTTTCCCAAAACCTACGTCACCACATACAAGTCTGTCCATAGGCATCTTCCGTTCCATATCACTTTTGACGTCGTTCATTGCGATAATTTGGTCATTCGTTTCAATAAAGGGGAACGATTCTTCCAGTTCAAGCTGCCATGGCGAATCAGCCGAAAAGCTAAAGCCATCTTGTGACTCTCTCTGCTGATAAAGCTCAACTAACTCCTCGGCTATCTTCTCTATCTCATTTCGTATAGAAGACCTAGTCCTCGTCCAGTCAGATCCGCCCATCCGACTTAAAGAAGGGGCACCTCCACTACTGTATTGACTGATCTGATACACCTGATCAGTCGGGACATAGAGTTTGTCTCCTTTCCGGTATTCAAGCAGAAGGTAATCTCTTTCAACGTCAGCCAACGACCTTTTGACGATCCCGCGAAAGATAGCAATCCCATGATGTTCGTGTACTACAAATGCTCCTTCTTTCAGATCCATGAAGGCACTACCTGTTGGATCAGATTTTCGCTTGATTTTATGTGGCCTCTGACGTCGCTTTGAAAGTTCGCGTTCATTAATAATAGCGAATTTCAATTCAGGGAAAATTACGCTGTCGATATCAACACCTGAAGTTATAGAGATTTCTGACGTTTCTTTGATAGGCGAATTGGTGGAATGAATTACCGGGTTGAAGTCCAGAGGAACTAGTTTTCTGCTTAACGCTTCAATCGATTTCTCATTCTCTGAAAGAAGAACTGTGCCGTATCCATCCTCCACTAGACCTTGGAGAATCTGCAGAGGGTCAGTATTAGACCTCTCGGGTGTAAGAACTGTTATGTCAGGGTCTGCAAGGTCTTCGGAGGACGAGTTAATTTCTACTATTCTGACTTTCTCTTTAAGGAAGATTTCCTCGAAAGTGAGGTGAAGCGTCTGCATTCCATGCTTTGCATCAGGGCGTATTGTTTCTGAAAGCATCGCACTGATGCTCTCTTCTTCAGATATTAAATTTTCTATACGTTGCTGAATCTGTTTGCGATCAAACAAAAGTACAAGAGCTGAAGATGGAAGCAAATCTAGTACGGGCTTGCGTTCGCGATTTAGCCAAGGTAGCAGATTTTCTACTCCGTCAAATGTTCCACCTTCTGAAATAGTTTCCCAAAATGTTGCACCCCAAGGCATTTCTTCAGTGAGTTCACGAGCTCTTGATTTCACATCGTCTGTTATGCAAAGCTCGCTGGCTGGAAATATCTGAGCGTCATTCAATGGATTCTTTGAAAGCTGATCTCTTGTTGAAAATGTCGTCAAGCGTTCAACTTCGTCTCCCCACATCTCCAATCGAATTGGCTCTTCGTAAGTTGATGGATATATATCAATAATTGATCCTCGAATAGAAAATTCCCCGCAACGCTCTACTTGCGAGGTTCTCTTATATCCAAAAGATGAAAGTCGATCTATCGTCTGTTCGTAACTCAACTCATGTCCGTTTTGAATGTCGATTGTGCTACCAAAGTCTTGATTGGTTATGACTTGCGATATGGATCTTGCGGTAGCAATGATGACATCGGGATAGTCCTGCTTCTTCAATCGCCAAAAAACCTTATTTCTTTTCCCCATTATATGGGTCTGAGGGCTTATCTTTTCAAGAGGAAATGACTCCCACGGAGGAAGTATTTCTATATCGATAGCATTGTTGACTTGAATCAAGTTGCTCTCAAGTTGTTCAGCTTGTTCAAAGCTGCGGGTAACTATCACTAGAGGTTTTTCTCTAACAGCATTGATATATGTACTGACGATCCAGCTACGTGCCACCTCTGGTATAACAAGCTGTGTTGTTTTCGGTAGCATCAATTTTGTTATGGCTTGATGCTGACTTAACTGATCTAGGTAGTGATCAAATTTCACGATTAAATTCGTTCATCGTCATTTCATACCCGTGGGAAAGAATTGCTTCAATCGCGTCTGCCGCTTTCTCAATACAGGTATTAATTTCTGCCCTATCGGATCTACTGGGAGGCTTTAGAACATAGTTTTTTCCAAGCTGAGATTGCGGGGGCTTCCCTACTCCTATTCGCAAACGGCCAAAGGAATTTGATTTCAGATGCTGTGATATTGACTTCAAACCGTTATGCCCAGCCAACCCACCATGGAGTTTTATTTTCAAGACTCCTGGCTTCAGATCCAATTCGTCGTGAACAATGAGAAGCTCATCTAAGGTTTCCAAATCATGCTTTCTAACAAGTTGCTGGACTGCGAGTCCAGACTCATTCATGAAAGTTGTCGGTTTTGCCAGAATAATTTTTTCCCCATTAACGCGTATATCCGAGCAGAAGGCAAGTTCTTTGGTTCGTTTGAACTTCCCACCATGTTTGTTAGCGAACACATCCAAAACTTCAAAGCCAACGTTATGTCGTGTATTCTCATATTTCTTTCCAGGGTTTCCCAACCCAACAATAAGAAGCCGGATAGGAGTTGATGAGAATTTGCGCTGTCTTCGCAGCACGGATTTTATTCGCTATCCTCAGTCGAGGCTTCGTCGGTTTCCTCGGAAGATTCGCCTTCCATTTCTTCATCACCCTCAGCTTCGGATGCTTCGTCAGCTGCCATTGACTCCATCGTTGACCTTGTAACAGTTCCAACTGCAATTGCTTCTTCAGGGTCTACTTCTGTCCGAACTCCCTCTGGGAGAACAATGTCACTGACTCTGATTGCATCATTAATTTCTAATTCGCTGACATCTGCGGTTAGTTCATTTGGTATCGCATCTGGTAGGGAAAGGACTGACAGGGAGAACATTGTTTGGTCAACCATTCCGTTCTGATCTGTAACTTTTTTGGCTATTCCTTCAAGAACAATTGGCACTTCAACTGCAAGTTCTTGTTTGGGATTTACGCGCACAAAATCTACGTGAATAACTTCATCCTTAACTGGGTGCCTTTGAAGTGTTTTAAGAATTGAAAGTTGATTCGTCCCGTTAATAGTCAATTGAATTAACGCGTTTAGTCCGGCGTCTGTTGTCAGCGCACCTCTAAGTTCACCGTAGTCAACGCTGAAAATTTCAGGATCTTTTCCTAACCCATATAAGACACCAGGTACTTTTCCATCTTTTCGTAATCGTCGAGAAGAGCGACTTCCGACTGTTGTTTTCTCTTCAGTGCTTAGTACTAAATCTGCCATTTGCTTACCTAAATATGCTCTTCCAGATGTTATATCTGTTGTAATTACGTCAGTTGAGAAGTGTACAGGTGAGTGAGTCGTGAACCACCTATTTAGCTAGCTAAGATGCTTTCCGCCGAAAATTTCACTTACGCTTGTGTCCTCAAAAACAGCGTCAAGTGCCGATGCAATGATTTGAGCTACGGATATGACCTTTATTTTAGAAATTTGCTTGTGTTCTGGAAGTGGAAGGGTATTGGTCATCGCAACTTCCTTTATGACAGAGTTTTGAATTCTTTCAATTGCGGGATCTGAGAATACTCCATGGGTGGTACAAGCAAAAACTTCCTTTGCCCCTTTTTCTGCGAGAAGCTCAGCTGCGCCAACAATGGTTCCGCCTGTGTCAATCATGTCATCTATTAACACACAAACTCGCCCATCGACGTCTCCCATGACGTCCTTAGACTCAACTACATTCTTTTTATTTTTCACTCGCCGTTTGTGCACAATTGCTAGATCCGCTGCAAGTTCACTTGCATACCGCTCTGCTACTTTCACTCGTCCGGTATCTGGCGAGATAACTACAAGATCATCTCCCAATGTTCGCATGTAATCAACCAAAACTGGCATTGCAGTAAGATGATCAACAGGCTTTTCAAAGAATCCTTGTATCTGCCCCGAATGAAGATCTACAGAAATCATCCGATTTACTCCAGCTGCAATAAAGAGTGTTGCTAATAAGCGGGCAGTTATAGGTTCACGACCCTCTGATTTTCGATCTTGCCTTGCGTAACCGTAAAAGGGGCATACAACCGTTATTCTTTTTGCCGAAGCTCGTCTTGCTGCGTCAACCATAATTAGTTGTTCCATGATGGAGTCGTTAATTGTCATCCCTTCTGAAGCAGAGTGACTTTGGATTATAAATACATCTCCACCTCGGACAGACTCTGAAAATCTGGTATGAATTTCTCCATTCGCAAATTCTGCGAGGTTTGGTTCGGCAAGCTCAACTCCGAGATGTTCAGCAATTTCTTTTGCTAGAGGCAAGTTGGAACGCCCCGATATGAGGTGTAAACGCTTTTTTGTTATTAGCTCCATGTTGCTCCCTTTTTATTTGCTGGCCCGGCAGGACTTGAACCTGCAACCTCCTGGACCAAAACCAGGCGTTCCGCCAGTTGAACTACGGGCCATTGTATTCTTCCGAACATATCGCATCTGATGTGCTTCTATGCATTCATATCTTGATTTATATCTTTTATTTACTACTTGATACCTTTCTACGTTACTTTGCTCTGACAAATGAGAAAAATTCATAGAAATCTTGTATAAACACCACATTCAAGAATTAATCGGGTATTCTGCGAAAGCTATGGGTTCACTAATTAAGAAGCGTAGAAAGCGAATGCGGAAGAAGAAACATCGCAAGATGTTAAAGAGAACGCGTGCGCAGCGACAACGCGGTAAATAAAGCTAAATAAAAAATTTCTTGATGATCAGAAATTCTCTCTAGTCGTAGTAGCGACTATGAGCCCTTCTGCGGGATAGCTTCCTTCGACGAACCATGTTGATCCGCTACCTGCTAAACGTGCTTCTTTTTTTGCGTGCCCTTCTAGAATTTCTTTCCACTTTTGAAGTTCTGGATAGACATCTAAAGCTGCAGGTTCCAAGTCGTTACCGTTTGGCGATTGGGGACCACCCATTTCATCCCACCTTTTATATACATCTGCAGTTGAGCAGCCGAAGGGTGGCAAAATCAACGTGAATGTTTTTTCTTCATAGGGAAGATAAGTTACAAATTCGCCGACACCCGAGACACTAGCTCTTCCGCCACGGATATTAAACGGGACATCCGACCCTAGATTCACTGCTCTCTTTTCATCTTTAAAATTCGCCCACCTGAGAATGGCGGCTGCGTTTGCTGAGCCGCCACCGAGTCCCCCTCCTGGCGGGATTTTCTTATCCACATCGACCTTCATTGATAAGCCGACCGTATTGAGAGCTTGCACAACTAGGTCGTCTTTTGGTGAGGGGGTGATCGGGTACTCACCTCGATACGTGACTTCTGTGTCTCCTTCTCTGAGCTTTAGCGTGTCTTGGAAATCTATCGTGACCATTTCTGCTTCTAGCTCATGGAGGCCTGATTGGCGAACCCCTGTTATCTCTAATGAAAGAGTTAGTTTTGCGGGTGCATAGAGTTCATACATCAGTGAGTGATTTTCCATTATGTAGCTATATCAAGACTTCTTGTCAGCTTGACCCAGTCTGTAACGGAGAGTTCTTCAGGTCTAGCTTGAGGGCTTATATCAGCAATAGTGAAGCTAGATACCGGGACAAGTCTGTTAAGGGATTTACGAATCATTTTTCGTCGATGTTGGAAGGCTGCCTGGATTAGGTGACTAAAGTTTGCGTAGTTGACTTCTGGTGGAGATGGCTTTCGTTTGAGTTGTAGTATTGCTGAGTCAACTCTAGGGGCAGGCAGGAAGACATTTGGTGAAACTTTTCCTAGAACTTTTGCCTCAGCCCAGTATTGTGCTTTGACAGAAGGAATTCCATAAGCTTTACTTTTTGGTGATGCAGCGAAACGTTCCGCTACCTCTAGTTGCACCATGACATATATCGCTTCTATTTCAGGTGCTTTTTCGAGCAAGGTTAATAAGAGAGGAGTAGCGATATTGTACGGAAGATTAGCTACCAATTTCCAGACGCCTTGCCTTTGAGCAAAGAATTCTTGCCAATCAATCTTCATTGCGTCTCCTTGAACAATCTCGACATTTTCTCTTTGCCCGAAATTATTTAACACTTCTTCAAGCGCCGGAACTAGGTATCGGTCAAGTTCAATAGCTACTACTCTAGAGTTAGCTGATAGCTGAGAAGTCAGAGATCCAAGACCGGGGCCGATTTCAAGGATCTGCTCATCCTTTTCTATATTTGCTGATCGAATGATCTTCAGGATTGTATTTGGGTCTATGACAAAATTTTGACCTAACGACTTTGAAGGTCTTAGGTCGTACTGTTCCATGATATTTTTGAGATCACTTTTTCCTATGACCATAGTTTAATTCTTCCATTCAGCGTTTTTAACAGTTTAATATCCTGCCCAAGAGCAAGTGGTTTCACTGACAGACCCAATGTTGCCAACCTCCGCCGGAAGCTTGGTAGATCAACCATGCGCTGACATTTATATTTGCTGTGGGGTCATAAGGGCTTGAACCTGCATAACCTGCAGAAATTGCTCTCTGGTCCCAGTATTGAGGCATATGTTGCATAAGACCAGCAGCTCCGCTGGATGTGTTGGTAACGTCTGGTTGTCCTCGGCTTTCACACTGCATGATTCGGAGAAATCTATCTGTGTCGGATGCAGGTCCGCCGTAATTGAGTATCGCCGTTGTTACTGTATTTCTCCACTGTTCAACTGCAGGAATGTAGGTAGCGGGAGGGGCAATGGGTTCAGAAGGGGGGCTTTGAATAGGTTGACCTGTTCTTGGGTTGGACGGTTGGGAAGTAACCGGTTGTTTTTGGACGGGAGTGAAACTTGTGATTGAGGTCATGAGACTTCCGCTGGGAACAAAATTTGGAGTGTAAACAGTTCCAGATACAGCTTCAAGTCGCAGTGTTTCTCTATATTGGCTTTGAGTCTGTGCGATGTCAATCACATCTCTTGTCATAGGCTCTTCAAGCTCAGGTGCCTGACTCGCGAGATCATTTGTGTCTAACGGAGCTGAGGAGTGATTGATCGGGTCTGTATTTGATGCCTCGACTAACTCGCCGGTTTCTGTGGGTCCGGTAAGAGATACCACGACCGAGAGAACCGCCAAAAAAGTTATAGCGGTCGCTGCGATTGGGTAACGTAGCCAATACAAAATTCGGTATGCAACTTCTTCTTGCAGTTCTCTACCTCCGCCCGACTGCCCCCTTATTATGATCCTGCGTAGACGCAAAAGGCAACCCTGAGTGCTTCTGTGAGCAATTTTAATTTGCGTTATGAGTTAAAGAATAAAAGTGATGTGTATTCAACCATGCCGCGTCGGCGATAGTTTCAGGCTCAGTGTTAAGTTCTTTCGCGATTCGGTTCCCAATGTGTGGAAGATATTTAGGGCGGTTTCTTTTCCCGCGGTTGGGTTCGGGAGTCAGGTATGGCGAATCTGTTTCAATCATTATTCGTTCTAAAGGTGTAATACTCAGGGCTTCTCTGAGAGAGTCAGCATTTTTGAATGTCACTATTCCAGAAAAGGATAAATATGCTCCTCTCTCTAGGGCTAATTCTGCTTCGTGTGGTCCTCCTGTAAAGCAGTGGAACACGGTTTTAGACGGTATTTCCATTTCATCTAAAACTTTAAAAGTCTCAGACCAAGCCTCTCTGGTATGGATAATAAGTGGAAGGTTGAATTTGTGTGCTAAAGAAATTTGCTCTCGGAACACTTTCTCTTGTTCTTCGTGGGGAGAATGATCGTAGTAAAAATCAAAACCACATTCACCTACTGCAACGACCATGTCCTCAGAAAGTAGTTCCTCAATCCCGCAGGCACCATGTATTGCTTCGTGAGGATGAATTCCAGCTGTGGCAAATATTTTCCCTGCATAGGCTTGTGATAGCTCTTTCGCTTTTAAAGATGTCTCTAAATCGGTTCCTACCACAATGAATTTCTCCACGCCTTCAGCAGCTGCTTCTTGAAGGTCCATAGCGACTTCATCACTTTCCTCGAAGTGGCAATGGTTGTCGACCCATTTCAATTTACTGCTTGAGGCGTTCATCTACTCAACCTTTTGGAAGAGTGGTTTTGGCTTTGAGAGTGCCATGCCTGGCATTAGATCCTCTCGAACCCAACCGCTCGTTTCTCCTAAAATAGTGTCAAGGTCTTGACCGGAGAATGGAAGAAATGGGGCGAACATTACTCTTATGCCATTGATGGCGCTTAGCGCCACATAAAGAATTGTGAGCCCTCTTTCTTTGTCAGCCTTAAGCACCCTCCATGGTTCGGTTGCGTTGAGATATTTGTTGGTTTCCTTTGCAGCTTCCATTGCTGTTCGTAAAGCAGCGCGTAGTTCCACTTGGTGAAATTGGGAATTTGCTGTTTGTAAGGCATTATCAACGAGATGAAGCAACTCGTCATCTTCTTCTGTTAATTCACCAGCAGAAGGAACAGCTTGTTCAGCATTTTTGTACGTCATTGCCAACACTCTGTTAACTAGATTGCCCCAATTTGCAACCAGTTCCTCGTTGATTCGTCTTGTAATCTCATCGTCAGAAATTTCTGTATCTGCCTGTTCGGGGAAATTAGCAGCCAGCGCATAGCGAAGAGCATCTGGTTGATACTTTTCTAATCCCTGAGAGATCGTTAATCCCACTCCTCTACTTGCTGAAGCCTTACCTCCTTTGAACGTCACATATTGGTTTGCAGGAATGTCATCGGGAAGATGCAGTGGGCTTTCACCTATTTCGTCTTTCACTCCCATTAATTGTGCGGGCCAGAATAATGCGTGGAAAGGGATATTGTCCTTCCCAATAAAGTAAACGTGGCGGGATGAGTCATTATGCCACCAATGCTTCCAGTGCTCAGGGTTTTCCTGCTTACTTGCCCATTCCTGAGAGGCAGAGAGATAACCGATTACTGCGTCGTACCAGACATAAATTCTTTTTCCTTCTCCCAAATCACCCACAGGGAGCTTGACTCCCCAATCTAAATCTCTTGTAATTGCTCTATCAATTAGACCTTCTTCGTTTACCCATCCTTTAGCGAAGTTGAGGACGTGGTTTCGCCACCCATTTTTGCCGTCTAGAAATTGCTTGAGGTCATCATTGAAGTCTGAATACTTGAAGTAGAAATGTTCAGTTTCTCTAGGTTCTGGAACGGCATCTGAAAGTTTTGAACGAGGTGATATCAGTTCGACTGCGTCATAGGTTTTCCCGCAGTCATCACATTGGTCTCCACGTGCTTCCTCGTAACCACAGTGGGGGCAAACTCCCTCTACGTAACGATCGGGCAGGAACCTCTTGGCCTTAGGGTCGAACAGTTGGGTTGTAGTTCGCCTGTCGATGTGACCGTTATTGAGTTGAGCAAGAAACATCTCTTGGGTTACTTCTGCATGGTGATCAGTTCCGGTTGTGGTGTAGAGGTCCCAACTTATTCCTAAGTCTTCCCACTGAGATAAGAACTCGTTATGGTACCTGTCCACTATGTCTTGGGGTGTGACTCCTTCGGCATCGGCCCTGACCGTGATTGGCGTTCCATGAACATCTGAGCCGCTCACCATAAGCACGTCATTGCCAATTATCCGTTGATGACGCGCAAAGATATCTGCTGGTAAGTATGCGCCAGCAAGATGACCCAAGTGGCGAGAACCAGATGCATAGGGCCAAGCAACAGCGACTAAAACAGGTATGGACATGTCTATAGGCTACCCCTATGGGCTTTGGTTGTGGGTATTATTTTTCGTCGACTGACAATTCTATTGATAGGTCATAGACTCGTCGTTTACTGAGGTGGTACTTGGACGTGAGTTCTTTGACAGCATCGCTTTTGGACTTTCCGCTCCCGATAATTTCTTGTAGCTCTTCTTTCAGAAGACTATCGCTCACATAATGGTCATTTGAGAAGCCTGAGAGGATCAGAACAAATTCTCCTTTTGTTGAGATACTGCTCACGTTTGTAGCCAGGCTACGTAATGTGCCTCGGCGGATTTCTTCATGTAATTTGGTTAACTCTCGTGCGATAATTGCTTCACGTTCATCTCCGCAGATATCCAGCAAGTCTTGAATTGTTCGCTCAATCCGCTTTCCTGATTCGTAAATAACTGTGGTCTTATCATCTCGGGCTATCTCCTGAAGACGTCTTTGGCGCTCTTCGCCTTTCCTGGGTACAAACCCTTGGAAGACAAATCTTGACGTTGGCAAGCCGCTAGCGATCAATGCAACTATGCCAGCAGTAGGACCGGGAACAATCTCCAAGTTTATTCCACGGTCAATCGTGCTCTGTATCAAGTGTTGTCCAGGGTCAGCTATTCCTGGCATTCCCGCATCGGTCACTAAGGCGACTCTCAAACCAGCCCCAATGCGGTCAAGTACTTCGTTGACTCTTTTCTTTTCGGTATGCTCATTGAGAATTAGTAGGCTTGGTCTTGGACTGATACCGAGTAGGTTGAGTAACTTCCCAGTCCTGCGAGTATCTTCACAGCAGATTAGGTCGGCTTCTCGTAATTCCTTGATTGCTCTTTCCGAGATATCACCAAGGTTTCCTATCGGAGTTCCGATTACTACTAACGCTGGTTCTCGTGTGGTCTCTTCAGTTGCCATTGCTTTACCTGTTGGGGTCGTGTAACGATAACTTCTGCATGAAATAGGTTCGCTTTGATCATACGTTAAACCTAAACTCCATTACATCTCCGTCTTGCACTATGTAGTCTTTTCCCTCAACTCGGATTTTTCCGTCTTCCTTGGCTTGCGCCCATCCTCCAGCTTCTAATAGTTGGTCCCATTGAATGGTCTCTGCTCTGATAAAACCCTTTTGGAAGTCGGTGTGTATTCTTCCGGCTGCTTCTGGTGCTGTTGAGCCCGTTCTGAATGTCCATGCTCGGCTTTCTTTTTCTCCGGTAGTAAGAAATGTGCGTAGCCCAAGGATGTGGTAGGCCCTTTGGATGAATCTCGGGAGGGCTCCCTCTCCTAAATTCAGCGCCTCTAAAATTTCTGCTCGCTCATCTTCAGCGAGTTGACTTGTTTCAGCCTCGAGTTGGATGCAGACTCCGATCACGTCTGAATCGTTTCCTAATTCATTTGAAATTGTTTGAATGGGTTCTTGATCAGAGATTTGGTCTTCACCAATATTGACGATCGCCATAACAGGCTTTGAGGTAAGCAAGAAGTAGGGAGTAAGTAAAGCTAACTTATCTGCAGAAAAGTTGCCTCTGTACAGTGGTGTTCCTTCCCCTAGCATTTCCAGAGCTTCTTCTAGGGCTTCAACTTCATCTGCTAAGGATTTATCAAGTCGGGCTGCTTTGATTCTTTTTACCGCATGCTTTTCAACAGCTTCAAGATCAGCGAGTGTTAATTCAATTTCTAATACACGAAGTTGTTCAAGAGGGTCTGAAGTTCCCGGAACGTCTTCATCCTCAAATGCGCGAAGGACGTAGACGATAGCGTCAACCTCTCTTATGTTTGCCAGAAATTGATTACCTAAACCTTCACCTTTACTGGCCCCTTCAACAAGTCCGCCAATATCTGTGAATTGCACGCTTGCAGGAATAGAAGATTTTGATTTACTCATTTGTGTTAGAAGGTTGAGTCTTTGATCAGGAACTTTTGCCACCCCTACGTTTGGGTCTGTTGTCGCAAACGCGTAAGGTGCTGCTAGTGCCGACCCACCTGTTAGGGCATTGTAGAGAGATGATTTACCCGCATTGGGCAAACCGACAAATCCAAACTTTTCCATTGTGTGAGGCTACCCGCAGATGTCGTGAGTTGTTGATAGTCCCGATAAGGTAATATGAGATTCGGAGGATCCATGTCAAAACGAACACAAAAGAAGAAAGCGAATGCCCGTCGCAAAAAAGCCAATCATGGCAGGAAGCCTAATTTAGGCAGAAATTCCTAATCAATTACCGGCAATTAGGCCTTATTCTCACTTACTTAATTAAGGGTCAGGTCTTTTCTCTAGTTTGAACTTGAAGCTAATTCTTCGTCTGCGATTGAAAACTCCGCATATTCTTCGCCGGTATCATCTAGGTGCTCAAGTTCTATGACTCCTATTTCTGTATATTTTTTTCGAAGCCATCCATCGCCTGCATCTAGTAGCCCTAGTTTCCGACAGTTTGGAACGATCTTTGAGAAGAGTAGCTGGTTAAAAATCTGATCATCTTCAGGGATATTTAGTCCATGTTCAACTGCTTTTTTAACATCACACCCCATTCTGTCCCATACTTCTTGCTGTAGCAGACGGTCACGCATTCTGATTCCTGCCTCGAATGCAAATTCCTGCCGCTCTCTGACTTCCTTAGCTGTCATGTCTTGGTATACCTCCTGAAGGCTGAGGACTCCGAAAGCAACGTGCCGTGCTTCATCGCTCATCACATACCGTAGAAGTTTCTTTAGTAGCGGTTCGGTTGTAACTTGATGCATCAAGCCAAACGCAGCCAATGCAAGACCTTCAACCATGATTTGCATACCTAGGTAGGTCATATCCCATCGACTGTCATTGATGATGTCATCAAGGAGCAGTTGAAGATGCGGGTTGACTGGGTATCTAACACCGATCTTTTCATCTATATACTTTTCGAAGACTTCTACGTGCCTGGCCTCATCAACAACTTGTGTTGCAGCATAGTATTTGGCATCAATCCATGGAACTGTCTCTACGATTTTTGCAGTACAGAGCAGTGCTCCTTGTTCGCCATGTTTGAACTGCGATAAGCGCCATGCGAATGATTCAACACTAAATTGATCCCATTCCTTATCGCCCCAGTTTTTAGCTGGCGAATCTGGATGCTCTGTCCAATGGCCCGTACCTACATTTGATGACTCCGTGAAGATGCTGAATGCTTGAAGAGGGTCTACTTCTATTGACCAGTCGAGATCAGTTTGTGCATTCCACTGTGAAACTTTTGCCTTCTCATAAAGTTTGTCAAGCCTAGGCCTAGAACCCTTTGAATAATCCCAAGTGAATAACGCATCAGCTTGGTCCTGCACAGCATGTAGAACTTCTTCAGGGTCGGGGTTAAATGCAGCTATTGCGTCCACATCATCCATTGACTCTCTATCAAGTATTTCTTGTTCGGTTCTTGGTTCAGTTGTTGTCATCTTTTTCTCCCACTGATTTCAAAATACTACTCTGTGTTTGCTTTAATACTTTTTGCCATTCTTCTAACTCAGGCATTTTATAGTTTAAAGATCGTAATACCGAAAAGCCCATGCGCAAGGCCATGGCATGAGTTTTGAGCGCATCGGTATCAAATGACGAGTCCACAGACCCATTCGCCTTCAGCGCGTCAATTCTTTTAGCTAGAAAAGTCGCACCCATCTCTAATCGTTGAGAAAGCATCGTTGCTATTTCCTCATCTCGTCTACTCGCAACAACTGCTTCAAGAAATAACGCATCGTGAGCTTTCCATTCATCGTTCGCCAGTAGCCCGATCGACTGAAAGCCACCACCAGTTGCATTGAAAGTTTCGGGATCATTTCCACCGCTTAACGCTGATGCAATAGATTCACCTAAGTGTAGGACAAATGACTTCCTTAGTGCTTCTAATAGCAACTCTGACTTCCCGGAATATCTGCTATAAATAGCGCCTGTAGTAACCCCAGCTCGCCTTGCGATTTCAGCAACTCCTGCCCCGGCGTAGCCACGTTCGGCAAAAACCTCGGCTGCAGCTTTAATAAGAAGATCTTCATCTATCTGCTTCGGCATTACCCCTCCAGTTTCATAGTAACGACTATTATTTTCCCCTGTCAATGTTCAATAATCTATGTAACACAATGTTCACAAACTTTTCTTCGTTTGATAGGCACGAAACAAATAACACGACTAAGTTGTATCGCTAGTCGGAAAATTACCGGCTCACTTATTACGTGGAGGGAAAAAATGCGTAAAACATGGAAGTTGATGCTTGCCCTTCTCGCTATATTTGGCATGATCGCCGCTGCTTGCGGAGGCGACGATGATGACTCAAGTAGCGGAAGTTCAAGCGA
>Ga0115012_10000963_pt1 | contig 16493 bp, 3 predicted proteins | sample TroAtlMetagenome_FD_88706 | JGI IMG/M metagenome (GOLD analysis project Ga0115012, IMG submission 88706) | Marine eukaryotic phytoplankton communities from Atlantic Ocean - Tropical Atlantic ANT10 Metagenome | ecosystem: Environmental > Aquatic > Marine > Oceanic | place: Tropical Atlantic Ocean...
CCCGCACGCCGCGGGGGATTGACTGGCGGGTTCGCCTCCGATGGCCCCCTCCCCACGCCCCCGACTCCTTGACCGCCCGCGACTGACGCACGCGTCCGCCCGCCGCCGCAGGGGGCACGGGGGAAGGGCGGGCTGGGGGGGCCAGGTCGGGGGACTGGGGGCCCCGCCCCCGGCCGCCTGCACGCGACCAACCGCAAGGGCACGCTGCGGAGCCGGGTAGGGGCAGCGGCCGACGGGGTGCAGGAGGGGGAGGGGGGGGGCGTCGAATGGCCGCCGCCGGCAGGGGCGGCGGTGCCCTGGGAGGAGACGCGGGAGCTCACAGGCCTTGGGGGGACGACCACTGGCGCCCCCGCCGGCGCCCGGCGCGAGGTGGGGACCCCGCAGGTGGCCCCCCTCGGGGGCAAGCGCTGGAACTCGTTCTTGGCCATGATCCGCGCCAACACAGACTCGAAGGAATTCGTGTACCTCACCGCCGACGGGGGCGACGGCGCCATTTACAATCCGTACAACCTGCGGATCGTACGGCATTCGGAGATGAATCCGGCGCGCTTCTACACGATGAGCGCTGCAGGGGTGACGCAGTTCTTCGACGGCCAGAGCGAGTTCACGCCGCTGGGGCAGTGGGAACGGGAGCACCACATCTTCAACATGATCATCACCTTGAACGTGTTCCGGAAGTTCCGCACGTGGAAGGGGTTCACCACGTGGAAGCGCTACATCCGCCAGAAGAAGCTGCGGTACTGCCGGGAGCGTCTTGAGCTGCACCTCTTCTACCTCAACCCGACCTTCCAGCGCAGTCTGCTTGAGATCCGGCGCGAGTGCCATGCCGTGGAGACGCTTTGCATGCACGACCTGAAGCGGGGTGAGCTCTACACGCTGCCCGCCTTTGTGGAGGCCCAGAAGCGCCAGAGCGAGACGGTCCGCGGAAGCCTCGCGCATTTCTCCTCCAAGACGTCCACGCTGGTCATGCACGCCTGCTCGGAGGCTCTGGAACTCATGGAGCAGCAGCTCCAGGGGACCGACGCCCTGCGGGACCAGGCGGCGGGCGCGGCCTCGGGCCCCGCCGTAAAGATGACTGGCAAGGACGAGGCTGAGGAGTTCTCGTATGCCATCACTGCCGCCCGGCGATCGGAGCAGCGCAAGCTGCTCAACTTCATTCGCCTTGTGGACTACATGGTGTGCGACACGCTGCACCTCCTCCTTTCCAACTCAATATCGGGCATGCTGGACGTGCTGCGCTACGAGGAGGGCTCCACCCTCCCCTCCGTGGCCACCGCTCCCGCCGTGGAGGCCCTCAAGGCTCCTGCCGCCGCGAACGATGGTGCCGACGGCGCAGCGGGGGATGACTTGCCTGAGAGCTCGGCGCGCCCTGCCGTCTTCAAGGTGGAGATCATCGTGACGGACGACCGCGGCGCCCACCTGCTGTACCAGCCCTCGGCTGAGGACTTCCAGGCGGAGGTGACCAAGGTCATCGGGGGCTTCCTGCAGGTGATGGAGAGCGTTATGCGGCTGCTGGCCAACCCTGAGGTTATCCAGTACGTGGACAGTATCGAGGTGGATGCGGGGTCGCCCATCTCGGAGCTCATCCTCGACGAGCAGCACGACGAACTGGTGAAGGAGGTGAACAACTCCCTGAACCTGGCATTCCGGGACGCGGAGACTTTCAAGGAGACCTTCCAACCCTTCCGCGAGATGTACCTCGTCAACAAGAGGGTAAGCTCTGGGGGCATGGAGCAGCAGTACCTCGACGGCACCCGCACGCTGGAGAACTTCCGGGAGGACATCGAGAAGTACCAAGGGCAGCTGGAGATGATCGAGAACCAGCAGATCTGCCACGACCTCGGCATTGTGCGCGTGGACAGCGAGAAGCTCCAGGCTACCCTCCTGCCCTCGCCCAAGGGCTGCATGGACGAGATCAGCGGGCTGCTGCCCCGCCTCGCGAACCAGAGGTACCACAACTTCATCACGGACGTGCACCAGTCCATCTCGAAGCTGAGCTCCTCGCCGACTACCGCGGAGGACTTCAAGGAGTTCCTGGACTTCCTGGCCGAGACCCAGGAAAAGAATGCCGACTACGATGCCAGGTACATGGACGTGGTTGCACACTACGAGCTCATGGACAAGTTCACCATCAAGGTGCCGGACATCGAGTACGCCGCGTACCAGACGCTTTCGATGGACTTCAACTCGTTCAAGTCGAGCCTAGAGGTCGCCGGGGCCTCGCGGGACGACAACGTGACCCAGCTCGCGGGCCTGCTTGAGAGCAAGCACCAGGAACTGCACAAGGCCGTGGTGAATATCCGCCTCAGTGCGCAGGATGAGATGATCTTCGACGAGAACGGCGACATGGACACCGTGCTCAAGTTCACCAATTCTCTTCTTGAGCGTGTCAACGTGGAGAAGGGCAACATGCAGAGCATCCTAGAGTACCAGCGACGCTTCAACATCACAGAGGCGACGTTCGACGAGCTCGAGGACTGCGTGACAGAGGTAGAGCTCAAGCACTCGCTCTGGCAGGCCACCAAGTCTTGGGGGACCCTGCTGGCCGAGTGGATGCAGACGCGCTTCGAGGACCTCAAGGTCAAGGACATCGAGGACACCGTCGCACAGTTCAACAAGACCGCCATGAAGCTTGAGCGCGGCCTGGTGTCCAACAAGGTCACGGAGAACATCAAGGAGCAGATCATGGACTTCAAAAACATCTTCCCGATCATCCAGAACCTTCACAACGAGGACATGAAGGAGCGGCACTGGACGAAGATCCAGGAGGAGCTGGGCAAGGAGATTGTGAGGGACGAGGCGTTCACTCTCAAAGCCCTGCTGGACTACCAGGTAATGGACATGAAGGACCGCATTGTGGCCATCAGCACGGAGGCTACGCAGGAGGCCGCGCTGGAAGGCATGCTGAAGAAGGTGGCTGACAAGTGGAGCGTTATTGAGTTCACAGTCCTGCCGTTCAAGGAGAGCAAGGACGTCTTCATCCTGGGGAGCGTCGAGGAGGTCGTCTCTGTCCTCGAAGAGAGCATGGTTACGATGGCCACGATCACCGCCAGCCGCTTCGTGGCCGGGATCCGCACTGAGGTCGAGAAGATGGAGAAATCTCTGCGGCTCTTCTCCGACATGCTCGACGAGTGGACCGAGGTACAGAAGCAGTGGATGTACCTCGAGAGCATCTTCAGCGCCCCCGATATCCAGAGGCAGCTGCCAAACGAGTCCAAGGCGTTCTTCGCCGTGGACAAGTCCTTCAAGGAGATCATGAGGCGCACACGTGACCGGAACAACGCGCTCCAGGCCGGTACAACACCGGGCTGGCTGGAGATGTTTCAGAAGAGCAACGAGACTCTGGAAAAGGTTCAGAAGAACCTCGAGGATTACCTGGAGACAAAGCGCATGGCCTTCCCCCGCTTCTACTTCCTTTCCAATGACGAGCTCCTTGAAATCCTGTCGCAGACAAAGAACGTGCAGGCCGTGCAGCCGCACATGGCCAAGTGCTTTGACGGCATCCGCCGTCTGGACTTTGGGAAGGACCCCAAGAGCATCGACATCTTTGGGATGGTGTCTCCGGAGGGCGAATATGTCGGCCTCGGGAAGAACTTGAAGGCCCGTGGCAATGTGGAGCAATGGCTCACGTCGGTCGAACAGAGTATGCAGGTATCGCTGAAGAGGCTGGCCAAAAAGGCGTACCAGGACTACCCTGAGTCCAAGCGCACAGATTGGATTTTTGCCCAGCCCGCACAGGTCGTGTTGGCCGTCTCGCAGATCTACTGGATACGCGTAACGGAGCAGTATCTCGCTCCTGCCTCGTCCGACCCTGCCGGGGACCTCGGTACCTGGTACGAAAAGAACTGCAGTATGCTGACGGACCTTACGGAGATCGTGCGACAAGATCTGAACAAGCTGCAGCGCAAGATCGCAGGGGCGCTCATCACCATCGACGTGCACAGCCGCGACATCATCGAGATCTTGATCAACAAGAAGGCGCACTCTATCTCCGACTTCGACTGGCAGATGCAGCTCCGCCAGTACTGGGAGCAGAACACCGACGATGTGGTCCTCAAGCAGGTGAACGCGACGTTCGTTTATGGCTACGAGTACCTCGGCGCCCAGTCCCGCCTCGTCGTGACCCCCATGACAGACAGGTGCTACATGACCCTCACTGGTGCGCTGCACCTGAAGCTGGGCGGGGCGCCTGCCGGTCCGGCCGGGACAGGAAAGACGGAGACAACAAAGGACCTCGGGAAGGCCCTGGGAATGCAGTGCATAGTCTTTAACTGCGGGGACAACCTGGACTACAAGTTCATGGGCAAGTTTTTCTCCGGCCTCGCCCAGTGCGGTGCCTGGGCCTGCTTCGATGAGTTCAACCGGATCGACATCGAAGTACTGAGCGTGGTAGCGCAGCAGCTGCTGACCATCCAGAACGCACTGAAGGCCAGCGTGACCAAGTTCCATTTCGAGGGCCGCGAGATCCGCCTCATCGACACCTTCGGGGTGTTCATCACGATGAACCCGGGCTATGCTGGCCGCACGGAGCTTCCGGACAACCTGAAGGCGCTTTTCCGGCCGATGGCAATGATGATACCGGACTACGCTCTGGTGGCCGAAGTCATGCTGTTCTCCGAAGGTTTCGAGGATGCCAAGACGCTCTCTCGGAAAATGACTAAGCTGTACAAGCTTGCGTCAGAGCAGCTGTCGCAGCAGGACCACTATGATTTCGGCATGCGTGCCCTCAAGTCCGTTCTAGTGATGGCGGGCTCCCTGAAGCGGGCCAACCCCAACCAGAACGAGGATATCACCCTGATTCGGGCGATGAAGGACAGCAACATCCCGAAGTTCCTCTCCGAAGACGAAATTCTCTTCAACGCTATTGTGGGCGACCTCTTCCCGGGCGTTGAAGTGCCGGCGCAGGACTTTGGGGACCTCAAGGTCGCCATCGAAGAGTGCACCTTGCGGGCCAACCTGCAGAAGCACCCCGACTTCGTGCTGAAGGTCATCCAGCTCTTCGAGACGTTCAACGTGCGCTTCGGTGTGATGCTGGTCGGCCCTACGGGAAGCGGGAAGTCTGAGATCTATCGGATGCTCCAGGCCGCCATGACACAGCTTCGTGAGCAGGACAATGCCAACTCCGCTTTCCAGGTTACCCACACCTACCCCTTGAACCCAAAGTGTATCAAGATGGGAGAGCTGTACGGGGAGTATGACCTCATGACGAACGAGTGGACCGACGGCCTGGGTTCCACCCTCATTCGCCACGCCACGAACTCCACCACCGACGACAAGAAGTGGGTAGTTTTCGACGGGCCCGTGGACGCCATCTGGATTGAGAACATGAACACCGTCTTGGACGACAACTGTACCCTCTGCCTACCCAACGGAGAAAGAATCAAGCTGAACCCCGTCACAATGCGCATGCTCTTCGAGGTGCAGGACCTCGCCGTGGCGTCTCCAGCGACGGTCAGTCGGTGCGGGATGGTTTACGTGCCCTTCGATAAGATTGGTTGGCGGCCATCTGTGAAGTCCTGGTTACAAGCGCTCGGGGGGGTTCTGTCGGATGAGGACCGCAAAGTCGTCCTGCAGGAGGAGGTGTTCAACCACATTTTGTATCTCTTCGACACGTACTGCGACCCTGGCCTCAATTTTGTCCGGGGGAAGGCAAAAGAACTTGTTGCCACCGTTGACATCAACCTCGTTACCTCCGTCGCGAAGTATTTCGAGGCTCTCGTTGCCAACCGGGGTCTCGACCTCTCCAAGCCCTTGGCGGAGATCCAGACGGATATCGACCCTCTCTTTGCATTTTCGTACATGTGGGGCATTGGGGGTAGCATTGACGTTTCCTGCTGGGAGGAGTTCAACGATTTCGTTCGAGAGACTCTGGAAACGGTCGTAAACATTCCTGGGGGGAACTGTTTGGACTACTTTGTCAACCCGAAGGGTGAACTCGTGAATTGGAGCACCATGGTGCCAGCTTTCGAGTTCAAGGACAGCACTCCCTACTTTGAGCTGTTCGTCCCGACGCTCGACAGCACTCGCTACAGCTTCCTCATGGAGATGGCAATTTCGAGGGGAATAAGCGTGCTGTTCACTGGCCACAGCGGCGTGGGAAAGACGGCCATTGTACAGAACATGAGCAACCGTGTTGCCGAAGAGCGAAGCCTCCTTCCCATTTTTGTCAATTTCAGCGCGCAGACGACAGCCCTAGACACTCAACTGCTGATCGAGTCCAAGCTGGAGAAAAAGCGTAAGACCAAACTTGGGGCACCCCCTGGCAAGAAGTTTGTGGTGTTCGTGGACGACGTCAACATGCCAGCCTGCGAGAAGTACGGGGCGCAGCCCCCTGTGGAGCTTCTCCGGCAGTTCATGGACTTCAAGGGGTTCTACGACCGCAAGAAGCTTTTCTGGAAGGACGTCGAGGACCTCACCCTCACCGCTGCTTGCGCCCCCCCCGGTGGAGGGCGACAGGAAGTCACGCCGCGCTTTGTCCGCCACTTTCGCCAGCTCTGCATCCCCCAGCCGCAAGACTCCGTGATGCAGAAAATTTTCCAGTCCATTATCGACGGCTTCCTAACGGGCTTCTCACCCGAGTTCGGGCGGATGGGGAAGCCCATGGTTGAGTCTACGATCGAGATTTTCAACCGTATCAGCCAGGAACTTCTGCCTACTCCCGCGAAGTCCCATTACACCTTCAACCTCCGCGACATCTCCAAGGTTTTCCAGGGTATTCTGCTCATCAAGGCCCGGAACTGCGAGGACAAGGACTGCATGGTCCGCCTGTGGATCCATGAGAACATGCGCGTTTTCCATGACCGTCTTATCAACGACGAGGATAAGATGTACTTCAAGGTGATGGTTCATGAGCTTGCCCAGAAGCGGCTCGAATGCCAGTACAACTTTGAGGAGACCTTTGTCGACCGCAAGATCCTCTTTGGGGACTACCTGAAGATGGGGGCTTCGGGGGAGGACAGGTTCTACCAGGAAGTCACGGACTTGAAGAAGCTCAACAAGCTACTGGAGGGTTACCTCGACGAGTACAACATGAACAGCAAAAGCAAAATGAACCTTGTATTCTTCATGGACGCCATTGAGCACGTCTCCCGGCTGGCGCGGATCCTGCGCCAGCCTCGCGGCAATGCTATGCTGGTTGGGGTGGGGGGCTCGGGGAAACAGTCAGTCACAAAGTTTGCGTGCTTCATGACGGAGTACCGCTGCTTCCAGATCGAGCTGTGCAAGGGCTACGGGGGGGCAGAATTTCGGGAGGACTTGAAGAGTCTGTACAACATTGCCGGCATAGAGGGGAAGCCCGTCACATTCCTCTTCACCGACAACCAGATTGTGGAAGAAGGCTTCGTCGAAGACGTGAACAACATGCTGAACAGTGGTGAAGTCCCAGGCCTCTATCCCCCGGACGAGAAGGATCGCGTGATCATGGCAATGCGGGACTACTGCGAGAAGAACGAACTCTCAACCACCCGTGACGGGATGTACTCCGCCTTCATCAACCGCGTCCGCGATAACCTCCACATTGTGCTCTGCATGAGTCCGGTGGGTGAGGCATTCCGCGCACGGTGCCGGCAGTTCCCGTCGCTTATCAACTGCGCGACCATAGACTGGTACACGGAGTGGCCCGAGGAGGCTCTTCAGTCCGTGGCGCAGCACTTCCTCAGCGAGGTCGATTTGGGAGGGGAGGAGGTAAACAAGGCTATTGGGGACATGTGCGTGGAGATCCATACTTCGGTCTCGAAGATGTCGGACCGTTTCTTTCAGGAGCTGAGGCGCAAGTACTACACAACACCAAAGAGTTACCTAGACCTGATCAACATGTACATCGATCTCCTGGCGGTGAAACGCGAGGAGTCGGCTGAGGCGCGGGACCGCCTTGTGAACGGGCTGAACAAGCTCAAGGAGACAAATTCGGTCGTTGACACGATGAAGGACGAACTGAACAAGCTCCAGCCGATTCTGAAGGAGAAGTCCGAGGCCACGGCCAAGCTTCTTGTAGAGGTGCAGAAAGACCAGGAGGAGGCCGAGAAGGTCAAGGTGCTCGTATCTGCCGAAGAAGCCGAGGTAAAGGAGAAGACTGCCTCCACGCAGGTGATCAAAGAGGACGCAGAGCGGGACCTCGCGGAGGTGTTGCCCGCCATGCAGGCTGCCACGAAGGCCCTGAATGCGTTGAACAAAAACGACATCACTGAGATGAAGTCTTTCAAGACTCCCCCGACACTCGTGCAGATGACGATGGAAGTGGTGTGTCTCCTTCTCGGAGAAAAGACGGACTGGGATTCCGCGAAGAAGGTCATGGGCGCCTCGGGCTTTATCGAGCGCCTCGTGAAGTACGACAAGGACAACATCCCAGAGAAGATCATTAAGAAGGTCAAACCCTACATCGTCGACGAGCAGTTCCAGCCCGATACAGTGGCCAAGCAGTCCAGCGCTGCGAAGAGTCTGTGCTTGTGGTGCCGCGCTATGGACACTTACGCGAAGGTGGCCAAGGTTGTCGAGCCGAAGAAGCAGGCGCTGCGCCAGGCAGAAGAAAGCCTGGGTCAGATGCAGGCTCAGCTCGCAGAGAAACAGGCTCAGCTGCAGGCCGTTGTGGACAAGGTTGAGGCCCTACAGAAGCAGCTGAAGGATACGCAGGACGAGCAGGCCAGTCTCCAGGAGCAGGTAACCGTTTCCGAGCAGCGCCTCGGGCGGGCCGGGAAGCTCACCTCGGCCCTCGGAGACGAGGCTGTGCGGTGGCAGGAAACCGCGGACTCCATCTCCGAATCCATGGTCCTCCTCGTCGGGGACATTTTTCTCTCGTCGGCCTCGGTGTCATATGTTGGAGCCTTTACTGGGCCCTACCGCTCGGAGCTGATGAAAGCTTGGATCGAAAAGTGCCAGGAGCTTGAGATCCCAGTTAGCTCGAATGTCCGTCTTGAGACCACTCTCGCGAGTGCCGTGGAAGTGCGCGAATGGAACGTGCAGGGGCTGCCAACCGACTCCGTTTCAATTGACAACGCCATCCTCGTCACCCGTGGCAAGCGTTGGCCCCTCATGATCGACCCCCAGGGGCAGGCGAATAAGTGGATCAAATCCATGGAGGCGAAGAACGGCCTGCGCACGCTGAAGCTCACGGACAGCACTCTCTTACGAACGCTGGAGAACAGCATCAGAATCGGGAACCCAGTGATCCTTGAGGACATTGGAGAGGAAATCGATCCGGCCCTGGAGCCAATCCTGCAAAAGCAGGTCTTCAAGCAAGGGAACCGTTTGATGATCCGGGTCGGCGACTCCGACATTGACTACGACCCCAACTTTAAGTTCTACATCACGACAAAGCTTCCGAACCCGCACTACCTGCCGGAGATCTGTATCAAGGTCACTCTCATCAACTTCACTGTTACCTTCAAGGGGCTCGAGGACCAGCTCCTCGGAGATGTCGTGCGGAAGGAGCGTCCTGACCTGGAGGAGCAGAAGGACCGCCTCGTAGTGAGCATTTCCAACGACAAGCGGCAGCTGCGCGATCTCGAGGACAAGATTTTAAAGCTTCTAAAGGAATCGAAGGGCAACATCCTGGACGACGAAGTGCTGATCAACACGCTGAATAACTCCAAGCTGACTTCGAGTGTCATCGAAGGGCGCGTGAAGGAGGCGGAGGAGACCGAGAAGCACATCAACGAGGCCCGTGAAGGATATCGCCCCGTGCCTACCCGCGGCTCTATTCTCTACTTCGTCATTGCTGACCTCGCGCTTGTCGACGGGATGTACCAGTACTCTCTGGCTTACTTCACTACGCTGTTCAACCACTGCATCGAAAGCAGCGAGAAGAGTGACGACCTGGAGACGCGCCTAAGAAACATCATGGACTACACGACCTACTTCGTTTACCTCATGGTGTGCCGCGGCCTATTCGAGAGGCATAAGCTCACCTTCTCGTTCCTGATGTGCACGTCGATCCTGCGTAACGGCGGGACGATCCCGATGCCTGAGTGGAACTACTTGTTGCGTGGCTCCGGGGGCATCCTCTATGAGGGAGCTAAGAACCCGGACCCGTCCTGGATCACGAGCAAGATGTGGGAGGATTTGAAGGCCCTTCAGAACGCTGTGCCCGGGTTCGAAGGCCTCCTTGACAGCCTGGACGATGACGGGAAGGAATGGAAGGGTATCGTCACCGTGTCTGAACCCCAGAAGTTTAACTTCCCAGGTGGCTGGGACCAGCGCATGAGCAGCTTCCAGAAGCTCCTCATTCTCAGAGTATTCCGCGAAGAGAAGCTCATCTTCGCTTTCCAGGACTATGTCAGCGAAATTCTCGGGGGACGCTTCACCGAGAACCCGCCCCTGAAGCTTGAGGAGGTGTACAAGGACACCACTTGCAAGACTCCGATCATCTTCATCCTTTCGACCGGTGCGGATCCGACGTCCATGCTGCAGCGCTTCGGGTCCCAGATGGACCGCGTGGCTGGCGAGCGCCTGCACATCATCTCCCTCGGCCAGGGACAGGGCCCGATAGCTCAGATGACGATCACCCAAGCCCTGAAGACGGGAGACTGGGTGTGCCTGCAGAACTGCCACCTGGCGAAGAGTTGGATGCTCTCGCTGGAGCAGATCGTGGAGGGTTTGCAGACGAACAAGGACATTGACCCGGAGTTCCGACTCTGGTTGACCTCCATGCCAGCGGAGCACTTCCCCGTGCCCGTCCTCCAAAACGGCATCAAGATCACGATGGAGCCGCCGAAGGGCGTGCGTGCCAACATCCAGCGCTCTTATGCCGACCTCAGCGAGGGTTATCTGGAGACTTGTGAGAAGGGCGCCGCCTTCAAGAAGCTCGTATTCTCTTGCTCTTTCTTCCACGCTGTGATCCAGGAGAGGAGTAAGTTCGGCCCTCTGGGTTGGAACAAGGCCTATGACTTTAGTAACAGCGACCTTGAGACCTCCCTGATGACGCTTCGGAACTTCCTGAACGAGCAGGAGCAGATTCCGTGGAGCGCCATGGTCTACGTGACGGGCATGATCAATTACGGCGGCCGCGTCACAGACGACCTTGACCGGCGGCTCCTTATGTCCATCCTGAGGAAGTACTACACCCATGAGGTACTAGACGACAGCTACAAGTTCACAGAGTCGGGAGTGTACCGCGCTCCTCTCGAGGGCGACTTCGAGTCCTACGCGAGCTACATCCGTAACCTTCCCTTGGCCGAAGGCCCCGACGTGTTCGGCATGCATGAGAACGCCGACATCGCATTCCAACTGCAGGAAACCCGCACCATCCTTGACTGCATATTGGCCATCCAGCCCCGGCTGTCGAACAGTGGCGGGGGGCAGTCCACAGACGAAATCGTGGCGGAGCAGGCCAAGAAAATTGAGGAAGAGATGCGCCCTGCCCTCGACATCGCCAAGGCCGTGGAGACCTACAGCCAGATCAAGATCGGCAGCATGACCAGCTCCCTCGGGACGGTGCTTATCCAGGAATCTGAGCGCTTCAACAAGCTGCACGTCGCGCTGAAAAAGACGCTCGTCCAGCTGCAGAAGGCCATCCAGGGTGTCGTGGTCATGAGTGGAGAGCTGGAAAACATGTTCAACAGCATCTTGAACAACCAGGTCCCGTCGCTGTGGCAGTCTGCTGCCTACCCCAGCCTGAAGCCCCTGGCTAGCTGGGTGAAGGACTACTTCCGGCGGATGGACTTCTTCATATCTTGGATCGAGAACGGTGAGCCAAACAGCTACTGGATGCCCGGCTTCTTCTTCCCTCAGGGCTTCCTTACGGGGGCCTTGCAAAACCATGCACGGAAGACGCAGATCGCAATTGACCGGCTCAATTTCGGCTTCGAGGTGACCGGGATGTTCGAAACGGAGCAGGCTACCGAATCCCCCGACGTGGGCCTGTACGTGGACGGCCTCTTTCTTGACTGTGGGAGGTGGGACGCTGAAAAGAAATACCTTGACATGGCCCTCCCAGGCCAGATGTTCTCTTCGCTTCCACTCATCCACTTCAAACCTATTGAGAATTACGTGCCACCCGAGGACCAATACCAATGCCCGTTGTACAAGACTTGGGTCCGCCAAGGCGTGCTCAACACCACGGGGCAGAGTACTAACTACGTGCTCAACCTAAGCCTCCCTATTGTCCCGACCACCACGCCGGACTCGTGGATCCTGCAGGGCGTCGCTGCTCTGTGCGCCCTGAACGACTAGGGTCCCATGGACTGCACTATCGCTGGGAGCACAGCCGGCGCACCACATACTAACATACATTGCACGCTTCATGTTATCATCCCTAAAATGCATAAACTTAGACATTGTAAACTAGAGAACTTCACGCTGACCTCATGGCACAGGTACCTTACCCTCCCACAAACCACCCCCCTCGAGGCCTACCCTTGGCCTCAACCCGGAACAGGTCCTCAATTTCCTCGAGCGACTTACCCATGGTTTCAGGCACCACGAGCACAGCAGAGGCCGCGGTGACCGCGCAGGCACCGGCATACAGGTAGAAAGTCCCGCTGGGGCTCCAGCCTTCGAACTTGTTGAAGGACCACACGACGAGCCATGCGAAGGTCCAGTTGGCGCACGTGGCCAAACTACTGGCTACGGCTCGGACCTTCCGCGGGAAGAGCTCTCCGTTTAGGATCCACGGAATCGGACCGACGCCGAGCGAAAATCCCGTAATATAAACCACAATGCAGACCGCGGCCGCCGCCTGGCTCCGGGGGTGCGATCCGGCGCCCATCCCGCGGAACTGCAGACCAAGGAGCCCCGAGGAGAACATCATGAGAACTCCCGAGAGAAAGAGAAGGGTGCGGCGCCCCAGACGGTCCATGAGGGCAGTGGAGGCCACTGTTGCGAGCACTTGGACCACCATGACCACGACACCGAGCACACGGCTGTCGAGAACAATGTCGGTGAACATGATGAACGAGTTGATGCCTGATAGCTGCTGAAGCACGCAGACAGCCACCCCGATGGCCACGGGTCTAGCATTACTTGCCGAGAAGAGGTCCAGGGCGGACTCCTTGCGCTCCAGGGGGTCCGACTTCAGGACAACCTCCTCTTCAAGGATGATGAGCTCCCGCGCCGCAGCGGCGGGGTCCCCCCTCAGCACCTCCAGGGCCTCCAGGGCCTCGGAGCGCCGGCCACGGGAGAGGAGCCATCCCGGTGACTCCGGTACCCGGGCCAGTCCGCAGAGCAGAGCCGTGCTAAGAGCTGCGCCCCCCCAGGCCATCGCCTGCCAGAGCGGGAGGCGCGGCGAGGCCGGCGAGAGCCCGGCCACGTAGGCCAGGAGAACCCCCATGCAGGTGAAGAGCTGAAAGCTGGCCGCAAAGAGCCCTCGGCGATCCGAGGGGGCGGTCTCAGCGAGGTAGAGCGGCCCCAGGGCCGTTACACCTCCGCATCCCGCGCCTGTGAGCCCACGGCCGGCGTACAGCAGGGCGAGGGCGGGCGGACCACGGCGCAGGCCGGCGGCCCCGATGAGGACCCAGCCCACAACCATGGGCAACCCAGCAGCCACCGCGAGGCCGCGGCGCCGCCCGAGCCCGTCACCGAGAGCGGGCGTCGCGAGCGCCCCGGCGCAGGCACAGAGAGTCACGAGTGAGCTAAAGAGCGCCGTATCGAGCCCAGGAGCTGCGTCCGACAGCCCCGCAAGGGCCGGCGAGGTGTATCCCATTGCGAACCCAAAGCCCAGGCACCCCAGCGCCACCGCCCCGGCCGCCCGCGCCATCCCCCCCCGCGGCGCCCGGCCGCCCTGCCCCCCGCCCCCCGCCCGCTGGGATCCCGCGCCCCCCAGCAGCGGCCGACCCTCCGCGCCTTCCCCGCGCGCCATCCGCCCCCGCCGCCCCGGGCGCCGCGGCCTCCGGGCGGGCCCCCCGCCTCCGGCCCTGGCTGCGGCCCCCGGCGGTGGGGGCCACCCCGCGGCCACTCTGGCCACCAGAGGCGGCGGGGGGGGCGGGGGCGGCCGGGGCGGCGGGCCGCGCGATGGGTGGGGCGCTGGAAGGGGCGGTGACAGTGGCGGTGGACGTGGGGACGACAGGCCTGAAGGTGGTGGCGCGGGACGCGCGGGGGCGGGCGCGCCTGCTACTTCGCGCGCCCTCCCCGGGGGACCTCGAGGCGGTGTTGCCCGCAGTGCGGAAGGCCCTGGCGGGGGAGCTGGGGCCCGCCGAGGGGCCAGTGACGCGCGTGGGGGTCACAGCGCACGGCCAGTCTGCGCTGCTTGTCGACCGTGGGACGGGTGAACGGGTCTGTGAGACGATTTTCTGGCATCAGGGGACCGTGGCTGAGAGCCCGGCGCCCCTGGGGAACGACTGCGTCCTCAACCCCGCCGGCTCTTGGCTTCCGGGAAAACTGCGGGCCTGGCGTGAGAAGAACGCTGAGGTAACCGCGGGCCTGGAGCCCGGATCGCTCGTGTGCCTTCAGGTGAAAGACTACATCAATCTCATGCTGACGGGTGTGGCGGCGAGCGACCGTCGGTCGCTTCGCGGGCTCCTGAACGCCTCCGGCGGGATGCCTCAGGATGTTCTTGGGTACGTGGGTTTGGGCGACGTCTGCCCGGCCCTGCTCGAGCCAGAGGCGGTGGTCGGCCGAGTTTCCGCTAAGGGCGCTGAAAAAAGTGGCCTCCCAGAGGGATGCGAGGTCATCTGCGGCTGCGACGACCTATCTGCGGGCGTTCTCGGCCTGCTCCCGCTGTACCCCGGACAGCGGTTCAACATTGCCGGTAGCAGCGAACACCTGGGCGTTTTCATTGGGGCGCCTTCGCCCGCTCGCGACGCCGAGCTCCGCGCCCACGCTCGGGCGACGGGGCTCTCGTACCTGCCGAAGTGCGGCCGGCTTCCGGCCCTGCTCTACAGCGCCACGTCGAGCGGGGCGACCTCTGTGCGCGCGGCAGGCGTATCTGAGCAGGTCTGGTCCTCCCTGGACCCCAAGCGGGTTCCCAACCAATCCGAGCTCGACGCCATGCCGGCTTTCGACGTGGACGTAGACGGCCGGCGTGGCTTGGTCCCTGACGCGTCCCACAAGGGGGGCTGGGCGGCTGACCCTGCGGCCTTTTCCGAGGAAATGCAGGCCTTCCGGGTGGCAGACGCTCTCTCTGGAGCCCTGAAGCCCATTGATGACGCCCTGCGGCTGTTCGCCGATGCCTCCGCTGAGATGGTGCTTGGCGGGGGGCTCGCCGCCTCCGCGGGCTTCGCGGCGGTGAGACGGGCCTCCGGTTTCGGAGACCTTCGTGTGGCTTCCGGGCCGGAGGTCTCCGCGGTCGGGGTGGCCCGCCTGGCAATTGCCTCCAGGCGCGCGGTCATGTTCGGAGCCGGCAAAGTTGGGCGGGGGTTTCTCTGCCAGCTTCTGTCTCACTCGGGCTGGTCCGTAGTGCTGGTGGACGCCTACCGCCCGTCAGTTGATGCGCTCGTGGCGGCCGGCTGCCGCTGGACGGTGCATAATCTCGCCACAGGCCAGGAGGAGGAGATATCGGCGGAGGCCGTTCTGCACCTGGAGGACGACTCGGACCGGGTGGTCTCAGCTCTTTCGGAGGCTGACCTCGTACTGACATCCATGGGAGCCAACAACCTCGTGCAGTGGGCTGTGAGCGTCCGCAACGCGCTGTGCCAACGCCTCCGGGGCAAGGGTGCACTCGACGTTGTCCTGGCGGAGAACCACCCGCGGCCTGCAGCGGCAGTGCGTGAGGCTTTGGAAGAGGGTGCCTCCACCGAGGACGCGGACCTGATGCGGGAGAAGCTAGGGGTGGCGCAGGCCCAGGTGCTCCGGAGCTGCATTGAGCCAACGCCCGAGCAGGGTCCCCTCGCAGTGCAGGTTCAGGATCACTGGTACCTACCGCTCGACCGTGACGCGCTTGTTACAGACCTAGACATGTGGGGCGCCAAGCCCTTGCCCAACTTCGAACGGGAGCTCACCCGCAAACTGTTCACTTACAACTGCGTGAACGCCATCGTTTGCTATGTCGGCGAGCAGCTGGGCCTGAAGTGGCTCGCTGAGGCGGCCAACAACGAGAGCGTGGCCGAGGTCGCGATGGCGGCGGGGGAGGAGTCCTCCGCTGCGCTGGTAGCGGAGTACGCCTTTGACGTGGAGGACCAGCGGCTCTGGTGCCAGCGGGCGATGGCCAAGTACCAAGACACCGCCATCCGGGACCCCATCGAGAGGAACGCCCGCGACCCCGTGCGGAAGCTCTCCCGCTACGACCGCCTGATGGGCCCGACCTACCTGTGCCTGAAGCATGGCCTCCCGTGCGAGAACCTGGCCGTCGGGGTTGCGGCCGCCCTGCGCTACCCCGGGGCCAGCATGCCAGAGGATGCCGCCCTCGAAGGCCTCCTAGCACGGGGCGCTGCGGCACTGGATGCCCTCTTAGCCGCGGCCGCGGCCACGGGGCCCGCAGAATAACCCCTCGCCCGAATGCAACCGAAATCGAACGACACCCCCCCCCCCCCCCCCCCCCCCCCCGGGCGGCCCCCCCCCCGGGCCCCCCCCCCCCCGGCCGCGGCGGGCAGGCCCCGGGTGCCTTTCCCGGGGGGGGGCCCCCCGGC
>Ga0115012_10000964_pt1 | contig 16486 bp, 5 predicted proteins | sample TroAtlMetagenome_FD_88706 | JGI IMG/M metagenome (GOLD analysis project Ga0115012, IMG submission 88706) | Marine eukaryotic phytoplankton communities from Atlantic Ocean - Tropical Atlantic ANT10 Metagenome | ecosystem: Environmental > Aquatic > Marine > Oceanic | place: Tropical Atlantic Ocean...
CAATGCGCCTGTTTGTGACATGAATAGGGGTTGGTTTGATAATCCCCTGCGTCAAACGGTAAGATAACAGGGATTTCTATGAGTGGATTACTGGACAAAGCGACCGCCGCAAAAGAAGCAGAAGTAGTGGAGAAAGTTGTCGAAAAGACACCCGTACCAGTCAAGGAAAAAGTGACTGTTGTTACATCTGAACCGTCCTTCATGGATCGAGCCAGTAAAATTGGACTTGTCCTTGGTGGCCTCGGATTCATTGGTATGTGGTTCCTGGACAATTACTTCCTTGAAGACATCACGGGGCCGGTTCCATTCGGTCTTGTCGCTCTAGCCCTCATCGGCGGTTCATTCTACATGGTATGGGACTCGATTGATCGGGAGAAAACGGTCGTTCTTGTTGTTGGATATTTGTTGATGACATCCGTCCCATACCTTGCAGGTCTGGAATTGGGCCAAGACTCCATTGGTATTGCTGAACTTCAAATCAATGAAGATTCAGATGAATTTTCCTTTGTAGTCCGAGGTTCCTTCTCAGAGGCAACAAGCACCATCGAAGTTGATGGTGAAACTGTGTGGTCGGATACGCAATCCCTTTCAGCGGATATGGTGAGGTTCCAAGCTCCACTTTCTGAAGTGTTCAAAGGAAATTCACAAAACAATGAGTTGTCAACGGTTCTTTCTTACTCCCTCTCAGTCGAATCCAATACAGGAACCGTGGAAACCGTTGAGATTACTCCCGGTTTGCTCAACCGAGAAGTGACTCATTCAGGGGCTCGAATCACCCTTGTCTCTGGTACGACAACCTCTGGGGATTCAACAGAAACCACAGAAGCAGGCCTTCAAGTTGAATCAATCTTAGGAATGTTTGGTAATTCAGAGACAACGATGAACAACGGTGAACACTCGATGTCCAATGTCAACAAATACCTCCCCATATCATCTGACTATACGATTCAACTCAAGGTGATGAAGGACAGCAGCCAGAAGTGGCAATCCCCTGTCATCGAGGTCGATGGTACCTCGGCAACATGGGTGAGTTCAGTTTCTGGCACTCAAACTGGAAGTACTGACCGCTGGTTGGCTATGCCGGGCACTGGCTATGATCCAAATACGGGAACAATCGAGATTCTTGAACGAGACGATTTCTTTGATGATGACGGTTGCTACACCTTCCAAATCATAATTACGAACGAATACTATGCAGGCAGCAATGCAGTTCACATGAGCAGCAGCTCTTGGGAACTTAACTGGGAAGATCCAGGTGCGAACGACAACATGCCGACCTGCTGATTCTGTCCGCTCGTTGTAAGTGTGCAATCCTCGATGTATTGTTTGCATATGACATGCAAGGTATCAAAGGTAAATGGGGTGACTAAACATCATGGCAAACCGACGTGTCGCTCTCATCATCCTCATGGTTCTGCTGTTTTACCTACCTCTGAGTGCGGTGGGTAATGAGAGCTCACCGACTGTCGAGCAATTCGGTCACACCTTCGAAGAAGTGGTCATCGCCGATTACACAGATGCGCTCAATGAGCCAAGAGACCTCGAATTTCATCCGGGTAAAGCCAATGAATTGTGGGTTGCAAACCGAGCGACGGACAGCATTACCATTGTCGAAAATGTAGGCATGGACAACCAAACCTCGCAAAACCGTAAGGATGCGTATGGAAATCACTTCCTTGAAGAAGTGAGTGCAATCGCCTTTGGTGCGTACCACGAAGAATTCGATTGGCAGTGGGGCTCAGCACAAGAGACCGACAACACATACTGTGGACAACAAAATCCGGGCAACAATTTCATGGGTCCGACACTTTGGCCATCTTCACTTGATCATTTTGCCGTCGAGCACCAAACCGATGGCTTGCTGGGCAGCCATATCGATATGAACCATGAGTCGCCCTTTGGTGTGGGTATTGCGCATGACTCAGATAATGCCTATTGGTACAATGATGGCTACTATGGGGAACTTGTCTACTATGATTTCCAAGAAGATCATGACACTGGAATGGATGACCACTCTGATGCTCTTGTGCGCCGTTACTCAGATGTTCAATTGACCCATTCCCTTGGAACGCCAGGGCACATGATCCTCGACAAAGAAACCGGCATCCTCTACATTTCAGACGCCGGTGCAAACCGGGTGGTTTGGGTCAACACAGATGACACCACATTCACCACAACAGACATTATGAATTCTCCAACCAGAACCGAACCTCTGGAAGAATATTCCCGCATCAACGGCATAGAATGGGGTGTTTTGGATTCTGGCCTTAATCGTCCTTCTGGAATCGCTCTCGAAGGTGATCAACTCTTCGTGTCGCTGAATGGCAATGGTGAGATTATTGCCTATGATTTGAGCGTGAACGGGAAGAGCGCCGTCGAGGCTGGCTCCATTCAAACGACAGCGAGCTCCATCATGGGGATTGAAATCGGTCCTGATGGCCACTTGTATTATGTCGATAACGCTCAAGATGAAGTTGTCAGAATTGACCCTTACACCGATGCTGACGGCGATGGTGTCGTCGACGTCGACGACAATTGTCCACTTGTGGCCAACCCCAATCAACTCGATCATGACATTGACGGTCTGGGTGACGTATGTGATGGAGACGATGACAACGACTCATTGTTGGATGAAAACGACGCATGCCCTCAAGGAATCATCGATTGGGTGCCTACATCAGCAACCGACCATGACATGGATGGTTGCGAGGACGCCTCAGAAGACTTTGACGATGACAATGATGCTGTAATCGACATCCGTGACGACTGCCCGGTTGGTGAAATGGCTTGGCTTTCAACCGATCTCACCGATTATGACGGCGATGGATGCCAAGACATGAGCGAAGATTACGATGATGATGACGATTCAATTTGTGATGAAGGATCAAACACAGCATGGGGTTGCATCGCTTCCTCAATGGGCTCAGATCTTTGCCCACAGAGCTCACTTTCCTTCACCTCCTCAATGACCAGCGATGCTGATCAAGATGGTTGCGAGGATCGCAACGAAGACGAAGATGACGATAACGATGGTTTCCTTGACAAGCATGACGACTGTCCAAACGATGCAGGTACGAGCAACAACGGACGCCTCTTTGGCTGTCCAGATGCCGATGGCGATGGCTATGCAGACTCCATCGATACCTTCCCGTCCACACCATCTCAATGGGCCGACACCGATGAAGACGGCTATGGTGATTCTCCGACTGGCCTCAATGGAGACCAGTGCCCAGGTGTTTACGGCACATCGACCGAAGATCGCTTCGGCTGCACAGACAGCGATGGCGATGGATGGTCAAACCCGAGTTCATTATGGGGCATTGATTCGGGAGCGGATGCTTTCGAGCAAGACGCCAGCCAACATGCAGATGCAGATGGCGATGGTTTCGGCGATGCCGCAGATGGGTTTGAAGCGGACGCTTGCCCAGCCCAAGCAGGCACCTCCTTCCAAGATCGGTTTGGTTGTGCAGATGATGATGGCGATGGCTGGTCGAACGATGTCGACGCTTTCCCAAATGATCCTACGCAGTATTTGGATACTGACAATGATGGTTTTGGTGATGCATTTGACGGCAATCAGCCAGACAGTTGCCCACAACTATCGGGCGATTCAACAGAGGGCCGATACGGTTGTCTAGACGGCGACGGGGACGGATGGGATGACGAATCAGATGAGTATCCTGACAATCCCCTCTTTTGGTCTGATGATGATGGTGACTCTTACCCTGATCAACAAAACACCAACATGAGCGATGACTGCCCAACCGTCGCAGGGACATCGACTCTTGATCGGCTCGGTTGCCTCGACACCGATGGCGATGGTTGGTCTGACAGTGGTGACGCATTCCCTAATGATGCGAACAAGTACACCGCCTCCAGTTCTGTGATGTTCATGGGCACTGGAGTAGCTTTGCTTGCTGGTCTGGTTGGGCTGCTTCTCTTCATTCGCAGAAAACAAACTGATACACCCCCAGCCAGTGTATTTGCAACGACTCCACACATGACTCAACAACCTCAAGTCGGTCCACCTTTGCCCGCAGAGGGATTGCCACAAGGATGGACGATGGAACAGTGGGCATGGTATGGTGAAGACTTCCTCAAAAATCAATGAGCGAAACAACTGCGTTTTGAAACCGGGCAACTAAGATTGGCACAAGCCATTCACGCAGTGGGTCATGAGTGCATCTGTTGCTGAGTTCTAAGTCTCAGTCTTCAGATGCTGAATCCCATACGTTTTCACGATCGGATGAATCTTCATCTGAGGCATCATCTTCAGACTCTTCTTCTGTTTCCACTTCGTTATCTTCGAGGTAGGATTTTTCCATAGAATCGCTCTCTTCAACTTCTGGCTTTGCGTTTCTCAAGGCTGCCTTCGTCGCCTGATTGCTGACCACCCATGCACCCGCAAGAACAACAGTAAGAAGCATGGCGAAGATGATCCATGGCTGGTCCTCGGTTTCTTCAGCCACTGACCATGATACTTCTTGGGATGTGGCCCCGTTTGTGTTCGACACATCAGAGGTAATTGATTTCAAAACATTGGGAATCAATGGTTTGCATTCGAGTGACTCGACACCAGCCGAACTTGTTCGCCATGTGACATAAATGGTCTTGGTTTCACCTGGTTCGAGCGAGATGGTCAATTGCGAAGTGTCCTGCAACTCATCACCCACATAACACCAGAAACTAACGCCTGAAACACTTGCTTCGCCGCTGTTTTCGATGACCACATCACCGCTTAGTCCCATGTTGGTATAGCCGGTGTTGTCTTCCATGTCAATGGAGATCACGTCGATGTAGGGCAACGGTACAGCAGCAGTTTCGAGTGGGACCATTGGTGCGACAATGGTTGTTTGATAATTGCCCCAACTCGATGAGAGCGTGAGGAGAATTTCTGCATCTTCTTTGTGATACACGCCATCACCATCCATCCATTCGACGATTCGAGCATGTTCACTGAGGGCGTAATTCACATGACCTGCTTCATTCGTGATGTTGTCAACTGTGCTGCCATAGTAGCCCAAACCGGTGGCATGGACAGTGATGTTTCCAGAATTGGTATGCAGTGCCCTTTGGGAAAGCAACCTAATCCAAGCGTCGGTAAAACCGCCTGTTCCGCTGCTTTCAGTGTAGGTGATGTCACCAGTATCGTGAACAATGATGTCTTCGTCAGTTCTCGAACCTTGAATCATTGATTCATCAACCGACAAGCTTCCTGAGTCAGTGACATGAATCGGCGCACTTCCAGTCGCAGTTGCTCCATTCATGGAACATGAGCCTGCACAGGTGAGGTCTGCACCGCCGATGGTGGCGTTGTTGATTGAAACAGAGCCATGGGCGTTGAGGGTAAAGGCAGCAGAGTTCCACTTCAGGCTGCCACCTGTATGGTCAAGATCCTCAGCGTTGACCGTGTCGCTGCCGCTCGAACCAGAGTGGAGTGCTTGTACGCTGGTCACCTGTGTTGCAAAGAAGTAGTAGACATAGAATTCAACAACAAGCGGTGTTCCATTGAGGGCTGCTGGGATATCGACATAATCACTGCCAACAGCATCTCGGGTTTCGTTACCGATGGTGATGTTGAACATCGCCGTCTCTGGAATGACGTGATCAAGGTTGATTCGAACCTGTCCTGTTTCTGCTACATCACCGAAGTTGAGATTGAGTTCAGTATCATTGTAAATCAAAAGGCCAGCGTCGTAATCATCCCCGAGTAAATCTCCGTTTACGGTGAGGCTCGCACCTTCTTCGACAGTGATGGTTACACCTTGCACTACTGTTGTGCTATCGTCAATGAATAATGAGGCCCCTTCTGTGATTGTGAGGTCGAGATCAATCGGGTTGGAGGCATCCCATGTTTCAGTGCCTGTGACGGTGATTGAGGTTTCATCGGTTGTCATTTCAGCAGATGAGAGGCCACCCAAAAGTGGGGCCATCAAGAGCAGGAATACTAAGGATACAGCGGTTCGCATGGTAAGATGGAGCCAACAGTCGGATATAGAGTTCGCTCCGTCAGTAAGGAACATCCTTCCATCCAATGGCATAACCAATGAGGTTGAAGCTTCGATGGAGCACTGGGGTAATCAGCACAAGGATCAGCATTGGAAGGCGCAATGCTTCATCGGCAAGCCATGAAGATCCGAGGAAGATTTGTCCTGCAAGGAACACCGAAATTGCAAATGGCAACGTGTCCAAAAGTGGCGCTTTTGAGGAAATGTCGCCTTCCCTTTTCAATCCACGACGGCGCTTGAAGAAGGAGCCCGTACTGTCGCCTACCAGGCACATAAAACCGAGGAATGTACCCAATACAAAGGCGCTCATCATGGTCCCACCGACTGAAAACCAAGCATCGCCTGCCCCCGAAAGAGGTGAAGCAAAGATGGTTGTGTCATCGAGGGCCCCTGCTCCGCTGCCATCATTGGTCATGACCACCATGAGGATGCAAAGCAAGCCTGAAGTGAGGGAGCCGCCGATCAAACCATTCCATGTTTTGCCATCCCCCAACATTCTGTTGCCGTCTTTTAGCGTGCGGCCCCCATCAATTGGCCACGGGCCATAACCTGTTTTTGGAAGCCATTTACCCCACATCATAGCGAATGTGTTTGCCAAAAACCCAGGTAAGTAAAGCCACAAACACATGAGGCACAAGATGAGGAAATTCACATCAAACCCTCCAAGAGAACGGTAGGCATGGTGGCTGTTGGTCAACGAAGGCCTTTGAAGCCTGCCCCGTTTGCTGTACTCAATCCTCTGATTGAGAAAGGGGGCACGATGGGATTATGTGCCGAAGCCGACCGTTGTTGGGCATGGCGGACAGGACAGTTTTGGTCGTTGGCGGTGGCGGAAGAGAGCATGCTCTGTGCATGGCCTTGTCCTCATCGAGTCATGTTGAAGCAGTGCATTGCGCACCTGGAAACGGTGGCACCTCGGAACTTGCCACAAATCATGCGATTTCAGCATCAGATCTTTCCTCCCTTGTCGAACTGGCAAAACACATCGATGCTTCTCTTGTTGTCGTTGGTCCTGAAGCACCGCTTTGTGATGCATTGGCAGACAAACTCTCAGCCATCGGCATACCCTGCTTTGGCCCTGTACAAGCACTTGCTGAACTCGAGGGGTCGAAACTCCATGCAAAAAACGTCATGAGAATCGCTGGAGTACCGACCGCAGATTTCCATGTACTCGATGCCAACTCCGACATACAATCCGCTTTGGATGACTTCCAAGGCCAGCCTTGGGTGGTCAAACGTGACGTCTTGGCAGGGGGCAAAGGCGTTGTCGTTACAAGCGATCGAAGCGAAGCACAAGCCTTCATCGAATCGTCCATTCAAAGCGACGGTAAGGTGCTGCTCGAAGCATTTCTCCAAGGTGAGGAAGCAAGTATGCTTGTGGTGATGGACGGCTCTGGGTTTGTCTGTCTTCCTCCGAGTCAAGATCACAAACGTGCCTACAACGGCGACGAAGGGCCGAATACAGGTGGCATGGGCGCCTACTGTCCTGCTCCAGTAGTCACCCCTGATGTGCATTCAAGAACGGTTGAAACCATTGTCAAACCAATGCACGCCTATCTTTCAAGCCAACCAGTTCCCTACCGTGGGGTGCTGTATGTTGGCTTGATGATTCCAGAAAATGGCGCCCCAAGTGTTGTAGAATTCAATGTAAGGTTTGGCGATCCAGAATGCCAAATCACATTGCCATTGATCAAGAGCGATGTGTATGAACTGCTCCATGCATCAGCAACGGATGGCCTCTCTGATTACGATGCTGAGTTCCATGACACTCATGCCCTCACTGTTGTTCTTGCCTCTGAAGGTTATCCGGCCTCACCGGTCAAAGGAAGAGCCATCACAGGGCTACCAATGCCTATGAATACGGCATGGATCAATCATGCAGGGACCGCCTTTGATGAAGATGGAACCTTGATTTCAAGTGGTGGTCGAGTGCTGACTTGTACCGCACTGGGGCTCACATTGTCGATTGCCGCTGAACGGGCCTATGCCATGATCGAAGCTATCGAACTTGAAGGCAGCCACTTCAGGACTGACATTGGCCATCGAGCGTTGTGAATTTAACGCCATCATCACGGCTCATTTTTTCACATCAGAAACACCCATTACAAGAATGCCCAAAACGGGGTGCTCCGTCGCAATAGGGGGGCAACCTCGTTGCGTCATTATTAAAAGAGGCTCTAAAGTGGCCAAGATGCTCGCCAGCCTTGCTGCTGTCTTGCAAACACCCTGAGGGAAAAAAATGGAAACGAAAAACCCAGAAATGCGCCCAGCGCCAGCACCTCTGCTTGGTTGGCTTATTGCCCCCCTTGCAGTGCTTCTTGCGCTCGCAGCAACACAGATCGTTGGAATGAACTTCGATCTCAACCTAGACAACATGGCACCTATGGTTGTCGTCCTTGCGGCGGCTTCGCTTGGTCTCGCCCCACGAATGCTCAAAGCATCCGGCACTGTCTCTTTTTCGAACTCAACCCTTTCCCTCGTTTCTTTGGTTGTTGCTTTGATTGGATCGCAAGTCGTTTGCATGTTCGGTCTTGATGCAGTGACTGCGCTCCTGTTCTTTGTCGTGATGTTTGGCGTCCATGCTCTCGTCATGCGTGGCTCTTTCGAATGGGCCAACGTGTTGATGTTTGCAGCGGTCGGTATCGAACTTGGTTTCGTTGCCGCCGGTCACATCGCAACCGACTTGAGCATCATTGCAACCGATGGGCTGGTCCTTGAATCTGGACAAGCCATTGGTGTTCTCGATGCATACCGTGGAGCAGTTGGCTACCAGTTCTTCAGCTACATGATGCTGTTCACAGTGCTCGGTATTCTCTTTTCGGTCTTGGCTCGTGGCGTCCTTTCTCCTTCATCGGAAAAGGGATGGTTCAGCCACATTACCGACGGCGATGGTGCTTGGAACAAATCCACGCTACCGCTTCAGATTGGTTTGCTTGTTTGGGCCCTTGCCCATATTGGTAGCCTTTGGCACTTTAACCACCTCATGGGTAATGAATCGTCCATCATCAACCTCTTTGGGCCATACAGCGACCGTGCTGTTGCAGCCAATCAAGACCTTGCTGGATACCATGGCTACTTTGGATTCTGGAATGCCTTCTTCACCGGTATGGTGGCCATGATTGTGGCTGGTATGGCTTCTGAGCGATGGTTCACTCGTTCAATGTTCATTGGCTCAATGTGGGCTCTTTACCTCGTTTCTTCGTGGTACGAATCCGGTATGATCCAAAACGATGCTTTCGATGGAAGCTGGGGCGCTTTGATTTGGCTCGCCTTCACCTTCTTCATCTGCGCCCTCATCTACGTGATTGGTACGCATGACAAGTGGGGCGGATGGTCGAATCGAAGTGAGTTTGAGCCATCAGGTGCTCGTCAATTCTGGAATGCTCACTGGGCCACCATCATGGTCGGTATGGCGTTCTTCTTTGGTTTCGTTATTCGAATGCAGTGGTACGTCATCCCTTCGATGAACTCCCTTGGCACCAACACTTGGGACATGACCGGTGGTTCTGACCCATGGTACATGAAGCGAGTCGTCGATTACATTCTTGCTAACAACGCTCACATGATCGTCGATGCAGATCGGTACTACCCAATCGGTGGTATCAATCCTCGACCTCCGTTGTTCACCTGGTCGATTGCTGTGCTTGCCACGCTCCTCGAACCCTTCGTTGGTTCCGAGGATGCAGTATGGTGGTCCATGCTGGCCCTTCCTGCAGTGTATGGAGCACTTACCATTCTTCCAGTCGCTGCAATCGCACGGGAGCACGTCAACGAAAAGGCAGGCGTAGTTGCTGCTTGGCTCATCGCCTTCATGCCAGCTCACGTTTCGCATTCGACCTTCGCTCTGGCTGACCACGATGCGTTCATCATGCTGTTCTTGACGATGGGCTTCATGTATTGGCTCAAGGCTGTGAAGTATGCAGGAAGCGACCGATTGTTGCGCAACACATCGCCTTCAATTTCAACCTTGATCGATTCCTTCAGTGCCGTGGCTCATCAGCGAACTGCTGCGTTGTCATACGCAGTTCTTGCTGGTGTTTCATTTGGTGTGGTTTCTCTCGGTTGGAAAGGATTCGTTGTTGGACCATCAATTCTCTTCCTAGCATATGCCTTGCAAGTTGCATTGAACATGTTCCGCCGAAGAGATTCGACCACTCTGAACGTCTTGTTCATTTCCATGCTTGCGGTCAACCTTCTGATGGCGTTGCCGTTCTACGCTCACCCGCAACTCAACTTGGTTACTGACGGAACTGGCCTTCAGCCATTCTTGTTCATCATTGTGTTCACATTGACCCTTGCTTTCATTACCACGGGATTCCGAGACAAACCCTGGCTCTTGGTATTGGGCGTCCTCGTTGCTGGAGCCACCGTGTTCTTCGGCATACTTTACGTGCTCAAGTTCTTCGAATTGAGCAACGCATGGGATGTGCTGTTCACAGGTGGAGGCTACTTCACCAAATCCAAGATTTTCGGTACAGTTGCGGAAGCAAACGCAACCGATCGTGGCCAACTCTTTGCACAATTCGGACCGATTACGTTCCTTTTGGCACTCGTTATGGGATTGCTTGCGCTCATCGCTGGTATGCGTGAGCGAAAGCACACAAGCCTTGTCTTTGGTGTGTGGATTCTCGCAGCGTCGTACATGGCTTGGTCAGCTGCTCGTTTCATGTTCAACGCTACACCAGCAATGGCCGTGCTTGGCGCATGGGGTATTGTCTCCTTGTGGAAGTGGGCAAACTGGAGTGGTATGGTTCGTTCATGGAAGAAGTACGGCATCCGTACGCCAGAAGATCGAATTCGTGGAGCACGCAAAGCCGTCTGGAGAACACCTAACTTCTCTGCAATTCTGCTCGTGATGATCATGCTCTTTGGGCAACAGGCAACCTATGGTTTGGACGCTGCTATTCCATCAACGGTGACTGCAGAAGATGAACTTGATGAGACCATATTCAACCTCATTCCAGATATTCTTCGTCAAGAGATCGCAGGATTCTCAATTCTTGATGACAGTCCCTATGACGGTGACTGGTACCTAGGTACAATGGGTTCAGGATTCAATGATAACAGTTGGAACAACGCCTATGAATGGCTTGCTCAACAGGACACTAACGAACCATATTCCGAGCGACCTGCATTTGTATCTTGGTGGGACTACGGGTTCCAAGCACTTGCTTCTGGAGAACACCCATCGGTTTCCGACAACTTCCAGTCCGGTATTCCTGCAACAGGAAACATGCTTTTGGCTCAATCTGAAGCCGATCTTGTTTCGATGTTCATCTGGCAACTTGCTGAAGGTGATATTTCCTACAACAGGGCGCGAACAGGCGACCTTGCTTACACCAATGAATACTCAAACATTGTTCAAAACCATCTCTCACACGCTGATGGTGCATACGAGATCTTTGAGAAGATCAATGCCAACGCTGACACAGATGAACTGAAAGCATTCGTCATCGACAACAGTTTCCAAGTGATTCAAACCAACAGAGACATGGTCATGGCACAAGGATACCACCAAACTGATGGTGCTTTCGACACCTCGACCATGGTGTACCGAATCTATGATGACAAAGAAATTGTTGAATGTACTGAACAGTTCTCTCTCACCTGTCAAGGCACAGATTGGACCGTGAAGGGCGAAGCAATGGTTTCATTCAACAACTCGATTCGTTCTGGCCAAGATACCTCTAAAACAACCACACACTACATCATTAACGATTATTGGTACACACAAGATTTGATCGAGGAGTTCAACTCTGTTTCAACCCACATCCACCGAAAGAACGCACGTCTCGCTCTCACGGTGCAGTTGTTAACAAACGTGCTCGACGAATCACAAATCGTCGATCTTTACGATGACCTCATCAACAACATTGACACCTACCAAGTGCAAGATTACCTCGGCGCACCTGGTGAAACTGTGGAGCGTAACCACGAGATTCGATACTTTGCAATCGACAGTCGACTTTACCCTCGTGCTGGACGATACACTGCAGATATGGGCTACAACCAAGGACAACCAATGGGTATCTTTGGCGCACCTACAATCCTTAGCGGTCAAGACATTGGTACCTTCATGGATGAAGTCTACGAAACGACCCGTGGAGAATTCCAAGATGAAATGACTCGAGAAGAAGTCGACGCAGCAATTACAGAAGATTTCCTCAACCAACAAGCAGGGGCTGACATTGACCCATTGCAGGTTCAGGATGTGCGCGTCGATCACAACCCACAGTTCTTCAGCACCATGCTTGCCAACACCTACGTTGGCTACGGTGCTTCAACACTAGGCATTGATGCAGGCTCTTCGAATCCACAGCCAGCTCAGCACTTTGGTCAACAAGGTAGCCCTGGCAGTTCATTGAGTCAAGCATTACCGCTTCCGGGTGCTATGTCCAACCATTTCGTGATCAGCAACTGGTACAATGACGATCCAAACGTCACCATCGGAAACACCAACACCTATGTCAAGATCATGAAGTACTACTCTGGTGCTGAAATCTCTGGACAAGTTTCCATGAGTGACAATGGACAGGGTCTTCCTGGTGTTCGTTTGCTTATTGAGCGGGACGCCTTCTCTGGTGAAGGTGCAGAAGATTTGGACCCAGATACCTATTGGGTGCCAATCGGCTATGTCGATGCTGATGACGAAGGCAAGTGGAGTTTCGATGCTCCTGCTGGACGCATCCGTGTCTCTGCATTTGCAGGTGAATACAATCCAACCGTCGCTCAAGACAGTCTCAGAACAGGGGCTTATGTGGATGGATTGGCCGATATTCTCACCGAAACCAACACCGATCGTCAAATCAACGACATCACAGCAATTCTCGGTCAGGTCGCTAACATGACTTGGCTTGGTGCTTCACAAATGAACGTGACAGCCGAGCAAGCAGACCGTAAGGTCGCAGTCACCGAAGCTATGGACGTCGATGTACAAAGCAGCGGTGTTTCTGGACTCGTCACATGGTCTGGTGCTGAATCATTCAACGGTGATCCACTTGTGGACACAACCTTTGTTCTCCGAAGCATTTGGTCGATGACAGACAACTACACCTTGACAACCACCAACGGTTCCTTCTCCTCTGAAGAAAGCCGAATCCTCCAAGGAAGCGGTGAGGCAACCTTCACCGAAAACGGTACCTTCGAAAGCGAAGGTGTTGCCTTTGCTCAAGATTTCACAGGAACGTTCACTCGCTCCATTGCTGACAAGCGAACCTACACAAGTAATGGTACATGGAACGGTATTGGTGTTCTTGAAGCCAGTTGGGTTTCCAACGAGTCAGTCATGGACTGCTTCGAAGAAAACGGTACCTATTCAATGCCAACCAACGAAACACTTTGTGTCAAGGACAACAGTGGCGACTTGACAGTGTACATGCTTGATGGTGAAGCAACAGCAAATGGCCGATTGACCTCTGAAGGTATTTCGACGCTACGAACAGAACTTGTCAATGCAACATTCGAAGCAACTGGATCATTCGAAGGTACAGGTACCCTCAATGGAACTGGTTTGTTCATCGGAAAGGGCCACTTCGCTGGCTCAATGGTCCAACCTGGTTCCTTCTACATTACTGGTCTCGTTCCGGGCATGTACAACATGATTGCTCAACTTGACAACGGAAAAGAAGTGCTCCTTCCTAGCGCTGTTGATGTTGGAATCAACCCTTCATACGATCTTGAGATGACCATGCCTGGTTCGTTGTTCGAAGATGTATTGGAAGACTTCTTCGGTGAAGTCTACGCCAATGAAACCATTGAACTGATCGACGAAGGCCTTGGTGAAGAGTATGCTATACACATCATCACTGATGAAAACGGTAGCTTCTCGTATGGTCCATTGGCTGCAGGCGAGTACTTCTATCGAGTCGACGTTGACAACGATGGATGGTATGAAGTCAATGAGAGCCTCTTCGTTCGTGACGACTCCGAGAACTTCTCGATGGGTATGGGCGTGCCTGAAATGCACGATGTGACGGTTCAACTTATTGCACCGACTGACTCTGAAACACAGACGCCTGTGATTTCGGTTGCTGACCGAGTGGTGACCTTTACCAACGACGATTCAATGATGGCTCCAATTAACGCTACATCTGATGAAGCAGGTGTTGTGTACATTGAATTACCAATGGGTGCTTACACCATGTCGGATGATTCTGACGGAGAATACATTCTCTTCTCTCACTTTGAACTTGAAGATGAAGACCTCGAATTTGATGGCAACTATGCTGTCTCCACATGGGTGAATGGAACAATACGAACCCACTTGGATGCATCGAACTACGATCAGTGGGCTCAGGGCACAGATGAAATTAAGTTGGCCGAAAGCGATCCTGCCAGTGGCTTAACCGTTGACTTTGTGGCTGGAGATCTCGAATTCACAACCGTGACGGATGTCGATGGGAACTACAGCATGCGTCTACCAAACGGTGCAGACTTCCATATGACGGCCATCAGCACCTTCTCCACCTACACGGGTGGTCAATTGATTGCTCTTAATGGTGAATTTGAGATGGACATGGGCATCATGTACCTCGCACCAGCGACATCGACCAATGGATTTGTTTACCTTTACGATAACACTTCCCTGTGGGACAATTTGGTGCCAGGTTGGGCAGCACAAACGTTGACTGCAACCAATGAAGATGGACTCGAATGGCGTACAGAGATTACAGAGGGTGGACAATTCACCTTCTTCCTGCAAGATGGAAACTGGGATTTCAACGCTATTGATTCAGAACTCAACATTGCTGGGGTTGAAAACTTCAACGTCACTCGTGAAAGTGGAACACCTCCTTCACCGATTGAATTGTTCGCAAACCCAGCTCATCAAGAGGTCACTCTACAGTTCTTCATGGATGCTGGTAATGACGCCTCCTTTGAGAATGGAACCCTTGTGAGCCCAGACTTCTCAGCAGTGCCACTCAACAACCATGGTACGCAGATGAACTACACGGCTGATGACTACACCTCTCCTGGTGTGATCACCATCACGCTCGAGCCAGGCACCTACTCGGTGCTCCTCAACTTCACAACACCTGACAGTGAAAACGCAAGCGATTATGCCCTTGGTGGTGTTACTGCCTTGCAACCACTTGTGATTGGACTCGACTCGATTGAAGATGCAGTGGACATGCCATTGCGCAACGATTACTTGGTCACAGGAACACTCACCAATGCTTCTGGTGATGCGATCCAAAAGCAATTCATGCTCTATGAGGCAGACCAAGACCTGTACTTCAACCTTGAAAGTGATGAGAATGGAACCTTCTCAGGCTATGTCCCTGCTGGTGATTGGGTCGCAATCGTTGCACCATTTATCGCCAATGAAAACGCCACTGAGGTTCTCCGCTCTGGACTCATCGTTGGTGAAGATTCCAGCCTAAGGACTGGCCTCTCCTATGCGACTGTGGAAACAGTCGAAGTGATGTTCCAACTCCAAGAAACTGCCAGCGGCAACAACATGAGCAACATTCGCGTCACGGCAGTCAGCCACGATGGATATGGAAACATCACCTTGACAAAGTCCAATGAAACTGGTATGGTAAGTGAACAGATGATGCCGGGTACATGGAGCCTTTTCCTTAACGAAACAGCTCCGCAACGCCACTGGATGATGGACACTTCCAACGCCCCATTCTCGACCGATGATGCTGTGAATGGCTCTCTAGACCTTGGTGTTGTCACTGCAGATCTTGAAGTTGAAATCGGTGGAAAGGTCTTCTGGGATTTGAACGAAGACGATGAACCTGGTGTGGCTGAGGGTGTCGAAGGCTTCCTTGTTGAAGTGCTGGGTGCAAGCTCAGGCGTCGACACCAATGTGTCAACTGATTCATCTGGTGTTTGGTCGCTCTTTGTACCTGTTGAAGACAACTACACTGTTACAGTAAGCAAGGATGGATTTGACACTGAATCATACAACTTGAGCAACTCAAGCGCTTACCCAGTCGAAAACGAACCTGAATCCCATGACATTGAGGTCATCGCTGGAAACGTCGCAGTTTCTGGTAACGTCACAGACATTAACGACGCCTCCCGACTTGATGGCGCCACAATCGTGCTTTACCCGACACTCGACGCCGTTCGAGATCCTGTGACCATCACAGGTACCATGGATGGCGACGTTTTGACGTGGGATGCAACCATCGCTCCTGGTGAATGGATTGTTGTTGTGTCTGAAGCAAATGCTGACGAAAACGGCGGCGGTGTCGCAGTTGGACTCCTCGATGCAACCATCGCAACCGGCTCCTCTATCGATATGGAAATGGCGCTTGGCGGATGGATTGACCTCGATACAGTCTGGAACGACTTTGCACTTGGTGAACACCACGCAGGTTCAGATGACAACGGTTCGAGTATGATTCAAGATCCTGTCGAGGTGACCATTTCGATTGGTGACGACATTGTATGGAACATGCCTATTGGAGCAGATGGAACGTTGACTCTTCTCATGCCAGCCGATGATGTCGACTTCGATTCAA
>Ga0115012_10000965_pt1 | contig 16486 bp, 10 predicted proteins | sample TroAtlMetagenome_FD_88706 | JGI IMG/M metagenome (GOLD analysis project Ga0115012, IMG submission 88706) | Marine eukaryotic phytoplankton communities from Atlantic Ocean - Tropical Atlantic ANT10 Metagenome | ecosystem: Environmental > Aquatic > Marine > Oceanic | place: Tropical Atlantic...
ATACCAAACCCGATGTTTTTAACCTATTTAAAAAATCTGTTCTTTGTTTTTCATCATTAAGATTTAAGTCTTCTATTTCTTTTTGTTGAAAAAGTTTTGCCCAAGATTTATCATTAGCTGCAAATTCACCTTCTGTTTTTTCTAAACTTTTTTGAAATTGTTCAAATTCAAAAGCAGATATAGTGTTTTCAAAGCTCTGATTATTTAATTTACTTTTAGCTATAATAATAGTTCTTTCTTTACTAACGTCTTTATTAGCTGCTTCGTTTATTTTTTTAGCTTCAATTGGATTAGTTAATAAATATTCAGCTCTAACATCTTCTGCTATTTGACGAGACACAGCTTCCGCTAAAGCAGCTTTTCTATCGTTTCTTGTGTTTTTCGCAACATCAGCACCTTGATAATAAGATATAAATTCTTCTTTAGTGGGAGGAAACATGGCCCATTGCTTTGATATGCCAGTTCCTTTTTGCGCTGCGTTTTGAGCTAAAAAAGCATCTATTAAAGGTATATAATTTTTATTTAAATAGTCTGTAAAATCTTGTTTTGTTTTTGTGTTTTTACCAAACTCTGCTTTTATATCCTTAATTAATTGACTATCGTAGATACTAGCTACAGCTTGTTCAGCAATAGATTGTCTTTTTTTAGGAGTTAAATCTTTGTTGTTTTGTAATTCATTAACTGCTTTTTGTAAAGCTACTGGAATAATTTTTTTAGCCTTATTTACTAAAGGCATAGGAAGTTTTAACCTATCTGCTAAAAATCTAGAACCAATTTTAACTTCAAATTCATTCTGATCTTCAGCTAATATTTGATCAGCTTTAGCTTCTATTAAATTACTTGTTTCTTCTTGAGATATAACTTGTTTAATAGCTCTATTAGCTCTTCTAGGTAATTGTGCTGCTATGTAAGCACCTATTGGTACTCCAGATTCAGGCTTGTATGTTTCGACTAGTTTAGCAACACCTTCTGGACCATATCTTAATTCACTAGCTAAAGCATCAACGTCTCCATCGTATCTTTTAAATTTAGGGGTTTTATTTAAAATGTCTATAGCTGTTTTTCTTATTAAACCTTCTTGTGTTTCTACTATAGCATCTACAGCTTCAACACCTTTTTGTTCATATAGGTTTTGAGCTCTTTCAGATAAAACAATACTATCTTCGGCTATAATTTCTTCGCTAGTTTTTAAAGCTTGTTCTGCTTTAATTATTTTTGAGTTTATTTCAGATTCTAAATCAGTATCACCGTTTACTATAGCTCTATCTAAATCATTATATAAATCTACAAGTCTTGAAGCTTCGTCTTCTCTAAATTGTTGAGTTCTAGATTTTGGCTGTATTCTTGTTTTAGATTCATTATTTATAGCGCTTAATTCTTTTTGTTTAGCTATAAATTCTTCTTCATATGTTTTAACAGCTGCATTTCTTTGTTCAGTAGTTATTAAACCATCATCGAGTTTTTGATCTAGTTCTGTAACTCCATTGCTTATAGCGTCTACTTCGTCTTGTATGGCAGCAACTTGGTCAATTTCTCTGTCTGTTAATTTTTCTGCTTTAGCCTGAGCTTTTAAAGTAATATCAATAACTTTAGCCTCTTGTATAGCTATGCCTTTTCTTATTTCTTCTTTAACTTGTGGATCTGTTGTTGTTGCTAAAGTTTTTCTTAATTCAGCTATACTTTCTAAAGCTTGATTTTGTAATACTGTTTCAGCTGGTCCGCGTAAAGCTGCTGTAGCTTTTTTAAATTTAAGATTTTGTTTTTTGTCTAATGATTTTGATATAGGATCTTTACCTGAACCTCTCATTAGTCCACCACCTACAAAACCTTGTAAGTAAGATTCTAATCCTTCTTGAGATAAAACAGCGTCAACAAAAGCTTCTGTTTTATTTTCATCTTTTGCAGAAGCTATATTTACAGCATCTAATCCTGTTTGAGCTAGTTCGGTTAATCCTTCTTTGTTTCCTGAAAGTAAAACGCTAGTCATAGTTTTTCCTAAACCAGCACTCGTCAACTTTTTAGTCATTAATCTTCCAGCGCCTTTTAACCCAAAACGCTCTAAAAGACCACTCATAGTTCCTACAGTAGCCGCAGTTGTTATGTCATCTTCACCGTCTCTTATTAGATCAGATAAAGTTTTACCTTTTTGTTTAGCAACTTCTTCATTATAATCTATATAAGATCTACCTATCATGTCTGGAATTAATCCACCCCCCAAAGTTAAAGTGTTTATAGCAGCTGAAGACCCTATTGATGTTATACCATTAACTAAACCAGCAATTAATTCACCTGATCCTTTTAGTATTTCACCTTCACCTATAAGCTTTGCACCTTCTGTAATTGATCCAACCTCCCCCATTTCAGCTTCTTCAAGTTGAGATTGTTGTATAGCTTCATCAAGATCTTGCTCAGAAAGTCCTTCTTTAAAAAATTCAGGAATATTTTCATTGTTTACCCAAGCGTCAACAGCTTCATCTCCAAAAATACCCCTATATATTTGATTACTAGAAACTACTAAATTTGGTAAAAATTGTTGAAAAGTATTAGCAATATTTTGAACACTGTTGACCATTTTTTCACCTGCACTTAATTCTTTTAATTCAGGTTGACCAGTTTCAGGATTTATTTTAATTTGACCGGTTAATTCATCAATAACATATTGATCATTTAGTGTTTCTTGAGTTTTAGCCTCTATCTCAGCAGATTGTCTCGCTTCTCTTTCTTCATAAGTTTCATTTCTTTTTATATCTTCTCCAAACAATTGCCCAAAAAAACCTTTAGCTGGATCTTGATCTATAATTGGATTACCAAACTCATCTAATTCTTGTTCTTCCTCTTCAGGAGTAAATGATTGATAATTATCAAGAGTAATAAATTCGAATTCTTCTTCCATAAAGGATTATTTTTTACCAGTTAAAAAATTAGTAATTTTTTTTATTGGACTTATATCTTTAGGTGTTGTTGATTTATAATCAAATGATTGCATATAAGGCGGTAGATTATATAGCCTTGTTGATAAAAAGCTAGCTAACTTATTAGGATCTTCAAGTATTTCAGGTGTAATCAATAAGTTTTTACCACCTCTGTCTTTTATAACTATAGAACCAGCGGGTATCAATACGTCATCCTTTTTTACATCTTTTTCAAAAGTTCTAAAAACACTAGCCCCAGCTCCAGATACCCAAGAGTTTAAATCTTCTGTTGGAGGAGACAAATCTTCCACATATTTAGCCGTTCGAATATTTTCTCTTTCAGTTTGAGTTCGGCCTTGGTTTTGAGCATTTACAGCATTCATCCTAGCTGTTTGTGCATTTGCTTCAGATATTGTCAATTGTCTTTGTTGACGATCAGCGGTAAGTTGTTTAAAACTTTCATATTGTTTTACTTCGTAGTTTTCATTAGCTTTTTGAGTATATAACTTTTCCATCTCATATTCTAATCTACTACTATATTGTTCACCATCCGGCCCTTCGTAGCTACCAGAGTTTAAAGCATCATTCATTTCTTCCATGCTATAACCAGCATGATCAATAGCTAAAGACTTTAAACCATTTTCTTTATATGTATCTAAAAAAGTATCAAAAGATGCTGCAATGCCGTTTTGCCATTCTTGAGAACCAGCCGGGTTTTCTGGTGTAGGACCAGGAACACTAGACATAACAACTCTACCACCAATACTTCTTTCTGAAGGCTGCATCAGTGTAGTTACTGTTGGTAAAACTAATGCTTGAAAGTCATCCACCTTACCTATTGGCTGTGGCATTTGATTAAGTTTATTAGCCGGTATACTAAAGGGCTCACCATCAGCTGTTTCCCCTTGAAATACTAAAATATTATTATCGTCTATTCCAAAGCTGCCTCTATTATCTAGTATTGCTTGAAAATACATTTCTTGATCTTTAGGTATTGCGCCACTTAAAGTGCCTTGAGCTAAACCTTCTGCATAAGCACCTGCTGTTCCAGATATAGCATCAACCATTTGTTTTACTTGAGGTACTTGGCCCTGTAGTTTAGCTGATTCAGCTGCAAAATATGTACTATCAATTTCCCCTTTTTCTAATTGAGAAACTAAACTACTATATTTATCTACAAGATTCCTGCTCATATCTTGCATATAACTTTGTAATGGTTGATAGTCTGTTTCAGAAGATACCATTAAACCAGCCATGTTTTTAGACTTGATATCTGCTAATTGCATTTCTCTAAGTCTTTTTTGCTCAGCTCTTTCTTGTATTAATTGACTTCTTGCTATATCAGCGTCTATACTCTCAGCTGCGCTATCTAAGCTTAAGTATGTATCATATGGATTTTGTCCTGGATTAAACTGCGTAGTTATCGATGATTTTACTGCCATTTTATAATATATTTAAATTCAACATTTTAACCCTTACCTCCTAATAGCGATCCCAAAGGACCCATAGCAGCTCCAGCAACACCAGCAATACCTCCTATTAGATCGTTTGTAGCTTGTTTCCTAGCACTATCAGCAGCAGATTTTCTAGCTCCAGAAAGATCAAGTAGATCTGATTGTTGAGTATATCTGCTTTCCTGTATATCACCCATTCCTTGAGCTCTAAATTGAGCCATGTTATTGGCAGCAGCTTGGTTAGCTCTTGCAAAATCATTTTGAGCACCAGCATTGAACTGACTCATAGCGTTATTAGCACCAAATTGAGCTTGAGCAAATTGGTTATTTGCGGCAGCATTAAATTGATTCATAGCATTTTCAGCACCAAATCTTGATTGCGCAAATTGATTTCTAGCATTAGCGCCAAATTGCGCTGCTTGATTCGCCGCTTGAGCTCCAAATTGTGCCGCTTGATTTTGTGCAGCTGCTCCAAATTTAGCAGCCTCATTAGCGGCTCCAACATTAAATTGTTGTTGACCCAAATCAAATTTTGATGCTAAATTACCTTGAGCTAATTGACTTTGTTGTAATTGGCTTTCGGCAGCAGCTCTCATTTGTTCATTAGATTTAACTTGCTTATCAATGTCTGCAGATATACCTGCTTTAGATTTAGCAGCTGCATTAGCTAAAGCTGTAGCACCACCCGCTCCGGTTCCTGCTTGTGCAGCTAAATCTTGAGACGCAGCTAAAGCTTGATCAGCTTCTCTTGCGGCCATTTCAGCACCCGCTGTAGAAACCTGTAGGTTATTCATAGTGTTTGTAAGCCCTGTGTCTGCTCCTGTAGCTAGCCCACCAACACTTGTTTGTCCAGCTGTATATCCTTGTGCGTCATAACCTTGTGATGTGTATCCCTCAGCATCTGCCAGTGTAGCCAACGCAGCTTGATCAGCACTACCAAGTGTGCCAGCTGTTGCTTGTGCAGCATCGCCTAACTGTTGTGCTTCTAAACCAGCATACACATCATCAAATTGAAAATTTTTAAAAGCAGCCTTTGCTCCTGCAAATTCTTTATTTGCTGACTTTTGTTCTCTTCTTCTAGCTCGACCACCAAATAATGATCCAACCCCTTTAACTATACTTCCCATTAGTATTTCATTATTAATTCGTAAGACGGAGTTTCATCAACATGATATTCCGCTTGTTTATATTTATCTAATAACATACCTTCTTTTGCCCAAGCAAATGCGTATTTATAACCCATATCCTCTGCAAAATCAGTTGTAAAATTTACTAAGAGTTGCAATGCATCACTTCTGTCTGTGTCTTGATAAGATTTATCACTAACTACTACAGCTGGAATCGCAGTCTTACTGTTTGTCATCCATAGCCACATGGCTGCAATAGGATCATTTCCTTTGCAAACCATAAAGCCACCTAAGCCTTGTCTTTTTTCTTCTTGCTTGTCCCCAACTCTAAAAGAACCAGGTAACATATCACGGGGGAAGCCTTCGGCTCCATAAGCTTCCCACCACTTTGGTATTAAATCCCAATCGGATTCTTGTAATTTTCTTACTTGTAATTGCATATAATTTAATTTGATGAATTTACCGCTTCCGCGTTTAAAGCAAACAACTCTTTTTTTGTTGAAGCGTTTGCTACTGGTAATCTTAGTTTAATTGAGGCAAATGCGCCTTTAATCCCGCTTATTATTTTATTGTCTGTTTGAGTTAAAGTACCATTGACAACAATATAATTTGGCTCTTCTGAAGCTATCGGGGCAAAAAATTTACCTTCTTTTTCTTGAAATGTAAAATTTACTAAATTTCCCATATTATGGTAATTGTGTTATATTGATTGTAAAAGGATTTACTCCTGTAACTCTATTATTAGTTGTTGTAACCTCTGCTGTGGCGGTTTTATTAACACCTGTAGTATTAGCATCAGCACTTATGTTAAAACCTACACCAGGGGCCGCAACAGCTACCGCTTGATTAACTCCATTTAGTTTTAACCAACTTGCGGTGGCTAGAGGGGTAACTTTAATATCTACAGTCCATGTGCTTGGTACATTTACTATATTACCCGCGCTATCTAAAGTTATTGTTGCCGGAATGTTGCCCAGCGCCGCCGTTACCTCACCTGCTCCCGTTATAGTTGCTGTTGCTGTGGTATTAGCGGTAATTTCGGGTAATTGTACATTTATAACTAGTGTACCATCATCGTTGGATTGGGTTTTAGTTATAGTGGTTCCACTTACATTATATGTAGCACTGTAAGCATCTAATAATAAAACTTTTGTAGTTGAAGTCGCGGTGTAAGTGATGGTTGCAAATCTTTGGGTTGCAGCATCATATGGGGAAATATAATACGGAACAGTCGGCTGTGTGCCAGCTGGCGTACCTAATAAACCCGCACTTACCGCTGCCCATGTTAACGTAGGTTTCAATGTTGCTGTACCCCCTACAGTAATAATCCCTGAAGTAGCCGTTGTAGGTACCGTTACTGGGATAGTATACTTAACATTATCTGGTGGTGTTCCAGTTCTCTGGTTAGTTATTGTGCCAACATTTGTTGATGCGGGCATTCCAGTTGTGCTTATTGTGATGTCAGCGTCATCTACATAATAGTTACTAAATGCAGCTGTTGTAAATTCCACTTGTCCCGCTCCAGCTGTATTAAACGTTTGTGATGCTGGTGTTAATGCGGAAAATGAAATAGATTCTATTATATTTACAGTTAATAATGATATTGTAAATGCAAGAGAAGCTCCGTTGCCAGTAATATTTAAGGTTTGTATTGAATCTGAAGATCCTACGGTATGTTGTATTAAAAACACTAAATTATCATCTGTAATAGACGCTGGGTTAGTGACATTTAAAGTACTACCTGTTGCTGGTGTTAAAACCACATCATTAACATTAGTAAATTGATATTGAGAACTTAGTGGGGATACAAATATTGCCCAAGTAATTCCACTATTAGGACTAGCTGTTACAGTATTAGCGCCATTAAAAATAGAATTTGGAGCCGCCCCTGACAGCTGTAAAGTGGTATCATAAGTGGTAGCAAGAGTAGGTAATGTGCCTGCACTTCCAATATCTGTTTCAATATATTCTAATTCCCACCCAGAGTCTCCTTCATAACTTAAACTATTATATTGTTTAACAAGAGATGGAGCATCATTAACTATAGGTATTACATATGATTCTTGGGTTCCGGAGTTATAAAAATTATTCCTAGTCACATTAGTACTATGGTGCTTCCATAGGTTACCACTATTAAAGGTGTAATAAGTATTATTTAAAGATATTCCCCCTTCTTGTTTATATCCTCTAAAACTTGTCCAACCCCCTGATCTATCATCAAATGTTACCGTCAGATAACCATCAGAAGCTGTCGCAGCATTAGTGTCTTCGTTGCTATCAAACCCATTGCCTATAATAGTTAACTCATACATGCGACTATACTCATCATAAGATCCTATAATAGCTGTGGACTGTTTTAAAGCGTCTCTAAAAAAGTCTCCCATTCCAACTTGCGATATTTCAGTAATCCCATTTTGGGCTAATCTCAATACCGCTCCCCTATTCTTATCTGTAAAATATCTTGAAAAACCAAAACTTGCAAAAGATTGTGGATCATTTGATATTCCAAATTCTCCAGCATAAGCTGCAACTGTCCCTAAAAACTGCGTATTACTTGTAACTGGGACCGCTCCTCCTTCGGCTGAATATATAAAGTTCTTATCAATAGGAGATCTAGATACTTTATCTTCTTGAAATATTACTATCTGCGTGTCGTCAACAAACATTTTTTGTACAGACCCGTTTAGAGGATCAAGTGAAATTGTTAACCCACCTTCTGATTCATTAAATTGATTTATATAGTTTATTCCGGTTCTAGAGTTTAAAAGCCCACTAGAATGTATTAAAGTATTATTTCTTCTTTCTTGAGTAAAATTTTCTTGTACTACATAAGCCCTAACACCTACATCAAAAAACGGTTGGTTATACCCAGCTCTAATTCTATTTATTTCAATGTGATCATCACCCACCCCACCTGGATCAAATGTTAATAATATACAATTAAAAAAATCTATATTTATAGCTGTAGCAGGAATAGCGCTAGTGCCATCATCATTCAATATCCTACCGCCCGTAGATGTTTCGTAAAATATATCTAACTCAGAACTAACAGGTTCTGTTTCAAAAACACATAACCCTGTAGTTACACTATTACCACTATTATCAATTGTAGTAACATTAGCATCACCGGATGGGTTTTGTATAGACTGCACAGAAGTTAACGCTGCATAAGGGGATGTATATACATTTCCACCAGCTAAATATTTAGGATAAACAGATACATCACATGGAGATATTGTTGCTGAAGTACTTGGGGGTATCGCAGCTGTTTGATCTCTAGGTATTTTATTTATACTATCACCAAAACGATTGACTGTATTAGCAGCATCAATAGTAGATATCCAATTGTAATATTCTTGCTCACGCTGTTTTACAACAACTCTATATGAATAAGCCCAAGACGGTATTTGTGTTACATCTGTAAAAACTATTCTTAAGGCATTAAAAGCTGTTCCTGCATTTCCTGGAGAGGGTGACGATGCATTACCATAACCGGGATCTATAAAAACGGTATCAGTGCCAGCACTTGATAATATAACTGGCGATTGTCTACCGAATTTATCAGCAAGTACAATACCAACCTGGTATGTTCTTCTTGATTTAACTGATTGATTTATTAAGATATTATTTCTAGCCTCTGCTTCATTGGTTGGTTCAACTCTAAAAGCTATTTGAGGTATATCAAAGTTCTGTAAAAAGTTACCATAAACTAGTCTACCTCCTGCAACTTCTTGTGCTTTAGCTTTAATAGGCACGGCATCGTAAACCCTGGTAAGCTGATCACCTGGTAAAGTTCTAAATGGATCAGTAGAAGAGTATGTAAAGTTTACAAAAGGTTCTGTAGTAACTTCTAAATCATCAACAACATATAATGTACCTGATCCGGATTCTTTATATATTAGTTCAACACTTGTAATACCATAACCGGTTGGTGTAGGTATTGATAGTTGTACTTGGTTTATTGCATTAACAAAAGTTTCTATTTCCCCAAAATTAGATAATGAAGTACTTATAGTGTCAGTTTCATTTAATCTTGAAAAAACTATAGGGGAAAACGGAGCTAATACACTGTATTCGCTATCTTCAAATTGCCACCTGTATGAAAACCTAATGAGCTTATCTTCCATAAATGTAGAAGATATACTACTTTCTCTAGTTGCAGTAAGAAGAGTTGGGGCTTCATATGGTGTAAATTTTGCTACAGATATTAAATTATCAATATCCGGAGCACTTCCATAATAGCTTGTATTATTTCTAGCTGTAACTACATTTATTTTTCTTGGATAATTTCTATTATCGGTCCAAAAAAGCAAATCATCTACTACATTTACACCTGTAATTGGGTAAGCAGTATGAAAATTTAATTGTGGTGAAACTAACAAGCCAGTAACCTGCTTAGTCTTTTGATCATACTCGAATATACCATGAGTACCTGTATTAGTCTCATTGTATATAGAATTGTTTGTTACAAAAAAGTATATTTTTTCTAAATTAGAATCACTAATTTGTCCAATACATTTAGCGTTGCCGGATATCCCACTTTGAGCAACTAATTCGTTGCCTAGTAAATTTTCTATAGCACCAACATCTGAGCTTTCTGATTGCCCAATATTAATATTAAAACCTTCTCGATATTCACCGGGTGGCACTATTCTGTCATCCAGATCTCGGTTCATTTTCCCGACATTGAATGTTCTTTTAATTTCTGGCATACTAATTTATTAGTGTTTGATCCATTTAGCTTTATTACGAAATATCTGAGTCATTTCATCTACTTTCATATTAGCTATTCTAATTTTTGCATTTCTTGTTTTAGCAGCTGCTTCTTTTTTATACAAAGGCAATATGCCTGAAGCGGATGGTCTTATTTTACATAAATTATAAAGAATAGTTGACATGACGGCCTCTTCTGCTAATTTAGGCACTAACACATTGTCAAAGTCTCCATTATTACCTAATCCGTCAGATATATAGCTTAATGTTATATATGTATCTTGAGGTATTGTTGATGGAAAATATATTTGTCCAGCATTTAAATCTATAACACAAGTACCATTTATATTAGCATATTGAGGTGTTAAACCATAACGACCGCCAAAATAGCCAAAGTAATTAGGAACATCAAAATACCCATAATAATAAGTACTTGCAAGTTCCTCATTTTCTTCTGGATTATTAGATTTATATCTATCTATTGTTTCAGATGTTTCAGCAAATATTATATTACCGTCATTATCATATAAGTAGTGATAATTTTCGTCTTGAGCAACGCCTTGATTAGCTTGTGTTGTTGTGCTTGGTAATATTGTTCTTTGAACACCAGTAGCATCTGTCCATTTTATACTAATATAGTTAACGTAATCTGACGGCAAAGACATTTGTCTTAAAGAGCTTAGTTGTATCTCTAAAGCTTTTTCAGAATGAAACGTATCATAACTAAATTCTTGCACTGCTTTTTGTGCAAAGAAGGCAACTTCATATCTAGGAACCTGAGTAAGAATTTTACCATCACCAATATACGCTACAATAAAATTGTTTATTATATCGTTTAAGTTTGTTCTCCTGTAATATCCAGGGACCGCTAATCCATTACCACCATCTAAAGCGGAATAATTATCTACATCTAAAGGTTTTCTTGATATTGCCATTATTGTTCAGTTGCTGCGTTTTGTTGTTCTTTACCTTGTGCAAATCCAGTTACATCTCCTTGTTTTATAACAACTCCAGCATAATTAAGTATTTTAACAACTAAATTGTTTTCTTCTGAAGGATGTAAATCAAAGTTATAAGATTTAGCTGCTACATCATAACTGTCAGTAGCTGGATTAAATACGGTAGGATCATAGTAAGGTATTGTGCCATTAAGTACATAACCCCATTTAGGTCTAATCGTTTGTCTTAAGTAATCTAATTTTACACCAGATGTTACAGTTGAAGGATAAACAACAACACCCGTGTTTGTTAATGAATACACGGGCTGTGTTTTTACTGGTGCTGTTAATGGTGATAAATTAATGTATTTAACTTCTTCGTGTGAAGCTCTATCTGCTACAACATTATCTACAGAAACTACACCTACTCTATATAAATCAGCAGGATATGTAAATTCACCATTAGAATGAGTAAGTGTACTATCTTTATAAAACACGTTTATTTTTTCTGCTAAATAAGTATTAGGATCAGAAAAATCACTTGTTAAAAAAGCATTTAACTCATAACCTGCTTCTCTCACAAAATAACTTGCAAATATTTCATTTTGAGCTTGCTCAGCTAATCTATTAAATTCTTCAGGTGTTATATAACCACGATTATCTTTGTTTGTTATAACAAGAACAGATTGGTATACATTGTTTATATTTACCATTTATTTACTTTTATATTAATTTGTTGATGTAAGGTTGATTTCTCACCTTACATCAGGTAAGCTATGAAAGCTTTTTAGTAATTGATTTCATTAAATCAACTCCTTCGTCTGTTTTAAAGTATTGTGCTAATGCACCATAAGGATGTTGATCAAATGGTACTGTCATTACTTTTTTACCATTAGGAAACTTAAACACAGTATTATCCTCTGTTAATTCTAAAATACCAGATTCAACAGCTCTGTTGGCTAAATTTCTTAAAGTTATGTCTTCATCTTCAGAAAGCTCTATAAATAATGCTGGATTTTGTCTAGCAAATCTATAAGCATCTCTTTTTAATTCTTTAGATGATAATGTAGACACACTTGAACCTAATTCAGTTCTCATTATAGCTTCTAAATGTGAAATATCTAAAGTTCTTACTAAATTCAAAGCTTCTAGTTCAAATTCTAAACCTTCAATTTCATCTTCTGCTATAATTTGATCGTCTATTTCTTCCCAAATTTTTCTTGGATGATATATAGATAACAACTTTTGTACTAAAGGTTCTGTTCTAGGAACGTTTAATACTCCATCTTGAAATATTAAATGTTGTAACGTAGAATAACCATCTTGTTCATCAACAAATAATGAAGTTTGATTAGATGCTAATCTTAATTCTCTATTTATTCCTTTTTCCTCATCCCAATATAATAAAGGTTTTCTTGGAGTATGTCTAGTTTGTATTGTATATGTTATAGGTGCCATATTACCTTTTAATACATACACTCTATCTTTTAGTTCCCAGCTTTTTTCTGGGTTCTGTACTTTTGTTTTCATAATAAAATAATATAAGATAAGAATACTGGGCTCCGAAGAGCCCGTATCCTATAGTTAAAAATATTAAGCTTTAAATAATACGAAGTTATTAGCAGCTTGAGTAATAAGACATCTTTCACTTAAGTAGATAACTCTCATTTCATCAATGTCAGTTGTAGGGCTAGAAGTTCCAACAGATCCTGTAATCCAAGATTTATTCTTTCTGTTTTCAGTTTCTGAAGCTCTATAACGAACGTGTAAGAATGGTCGCTTGATATTTTGACCTAATTGCTGATCATAAACTGTAGAAGTTCCTGCTGGTACTAATACACCTTCAACATCACCAAAACCTCCACGAGTTGACCAGTCATTTAAGTATTTCCAGTCAGTTTTGTAAAAGTCATAAGATCCTCTGCGATATCCTGTAAATCCAAGATTTAATGCCATATCCGCGCTGTTGTTAAATACACCATAAGATGTACCATGAGCGTGGTTAGCTGTTCCAGCATATGCACCATTTTGCATTGCAAGAATATCATCAATCTCTAAAGAAAGTTCACGATTTAAGAAAAGCATGTTTTCCTCAATAGCTCCTTGCTTGTCTAATTGCTTAAGTACTGCATCAAAATCTGTTAATGCTCCACCACCTGCTTGAGCAGCTGCTTGAGATCCAAATCCTTGATATACATTTCCACGTGCTTCAAGAGCAGCAAAGAAACCTTCAGTACCTTTAGCGTTTTGGTTTGTTCCACCAACAGTAATTGAACTAGCGCCTGTAGTATAACCTAAAGTTATTCCATTAGCACCACCTTGTCCACCTGTTTTAAGGACACCTTCAACCATAGACATTTCAATGTAATCTTCCCAACGCAATCTATTTTCGTGTTCAGATTTCATATACCATAAATATCCACTTGCACCATTTTCAGAAGAAACTTCAATCCAACCAATCTGAGCTGTGTCAGAACCATTGATTGCATAATTTTCTTTTAAGATAATTGGTGAGTTAGTAAATGTAGCGTAGCTAGGATTTAAAGACTCTGTAAAAGTACCAGTACCTTTAGCAAATTCTGATCCATAAGAAATAGCTGTTACTCTCTCTCCTACTAAGATTCCATTGTGAGCAACGTAACATTTGATTTGGAAGTTTTGTCCTGCTACTGCAGTTACAACTCCTTTTATTACTTCGCCTGTTCCACCAACAGCTGATGTAGCTGTAGTTTGAACTTGTACCATTACTGTTTCTCCAACTCTAAAGTTTACAGGCTCAGTTTTATCTGTAGTAACTCCTGTACTTCTTGGTTGTGCAGTTGGTACACTAAAGTTAAGTGCTGTACCTGATACACCTGCTACAATAGCGCCTGGAGTTGCTCCACCTGGAAGCGTTCCTGCATTATTTAAAGGGATCACGTTAGCGTAACGTGTGTGTAATCTACCTTGCTCAGTCCAGATAATTTGATCTGAAGTGGAAGGCATCTCTGCTGATACCATACGTAAAAAAGAACCAATAGATCTGTTTCCATATCTTTCTACTTCTTTTTCGTATACATCAGGTAAAAATTGTTGACCCCACTGAGCAAAATTTGCATCAGTAAAGTCGATGTAGTTCCCAGGATACATTGTTTTGCTCTGGGTTGGTTGTAAAGCGGCTGGTATGCCTACTGTAAATGCCATTTGTTTTGATTTTAAAAATTATTTATTTCCATTTAACTCGCAATTTAGAAGAATCGGTTCCAGAAACAACTTTAACTTTTTGTCCATTTGAATTTACAATACTAGAATTATCAACTCGCGGTGACATATCAATATTTTTTGCAGCCTTAGCTTGCTCTTTTATAGCGTCGGCACGGCCTTGCTCATAAAAATGATTAGCTATTTTATCGGCATTACGCCCGGCAAATAAAGCTTTATGATAGCCTTTAGCATCTGAAATAGTGCCGTCTTTACCTATAAATTCATTAGCAAAATTTTTAATATTAGATTGGAAATCTTTAACTTGTAATGGATTTTCTACTTTAAAACGGTATTTATTTTTTCCTACGCTAAAATCAAAACCTTTGAAATCGTCAGAAAAAACCTTACTAGTCTTATTCATAAAATCTTTTTGTAAAGTTTCACTTTCTTTTATTAATTCTTGTTGTTCATTATAATACTCATAAGCCTTTTTGTATTCAGGATCAATATCATTTTGCTTTCTTAACTTAAGATCAGCATAATATTTTTCCTTACTTGTTTTAAAATGGTTTTGAGCATTGAATAATTCCTCTTTAAAAGCTAATTGTTTAGCTTTAACATCTGACGGATCTTCCGTCTCTGCATCATAACCAAAATTTTTATTGAGCATAAACTCAATATCATCTTGATTTAAATGCGGTTTTGTACTTTTATAATATTCACGCAGTAAAGTAGTATTATCATATTTACTAATGTCTTTATTAAGATTAACATAATCTTCTAAAGAACCACCAGTTTCTTCCATGAATGTAACTAACTTTTCCACGTTTTCAGGAAGCATCTGTTTTTCAGCTTCCTTTACTTCTTCTTTTTGTTCTTCTGTTATTAAGGGTTTTTCTTCTTTAACAACAGTTTCTTCATCTTCTTTAATTAGTTCTAAAGGTGAATCAGTTGACTCTTCTTTAGGTGTTTCTAATACTTTTTCTTCAGCTTGAACGGGGTTGTTTTTTCCATCGGGCTGCTGCCGTACCTCTTCGTCCACTTTTTTGCTATCTCCGGATGATTCATCCACAGGAACTTCCTCTGTTTTTCGCTCTTGAATGGCATTTTCTTCTTTGTTTTGTGTAGGGGGGTTATCTAAATTGATTTTATAAACACCATCGTCCTGTAAGCCATACTCAGATGCAACTTCCCCAGTTTCTACCGCTTGATCTAATACAGCAGCTTCTTGTTCTTGTTTAGTAGGTGCTGGACTATCGTCGGCAACAACCTTAACTTGTACTTTTTCTTGTTCTTCCATAATTTTATATAATATAATAGTTACTTATTTTTATTTAGGTGAAAATCTACTTAAATCAATGCCACCTAAAACATCATTTCCTTTAGATTCAAAAGATTTTGCTGGTTTCCCAGAAGAGGGTGGCCCTGCTACGGATTTACTAGAAACCTTTAAACTTTCTCTTTCCATAGCCCCTTGATTATTTTGTTGAGTTAATTCTTTTTGAGCCTGTAATTCTAATTGTTTTAATTGAACATTTAATTCATATTCATATTGCATTAACTCTCTTTTTGTTTGGGCTTCTACTTCTAGTTTTTTAATTTCAAATTCAATATCAGCTTTTCTATATTGTATTTTAGACTCTGTTTTAACTTGTTCCGCCTGAGCTTTTGCTTCTTCTATTTGCACCTGAGCAGCCCCTTGAGCCTCAGCTTGAGCAACACTAGCCGCTTGAGCCATCTCTTGATCCATTTGCTGTTTCCTTACTCTTTTTATTTTAAGTAATTGGTTAGCAAGCTTTAAGTTTTTAACTTCTCTAATATCTATAGCATCTTCTAAGTTAATACTATCTTTAGATAAAGCTATTTGAATATTAGCTTCTAGTAGGGATTTTTCTTCTTCATCTGGCATTAATTCTAAAAATATACCAAAATCATGCAAATGTAAATTTTTTATTTCTTCCAACGATCCGACGGAAAATTGACCCAACGCACCTATAAAAGCTTCTTTTGTAGGATGAAATTCTAAAACATCTTTAAACCGCAAGCAGATAGCCTCAGCTAAGGCTAATGTTATATATAAACTACTATCTAGTATATGTCTTGTAGCTGTATTACTATTGGCTGCAGCAAGTTTTTGAACCCCAACTAAAGAATTTGGA
>Ga0115012_10000966_pt1 | contig 16481 bp, 9 predicted proteins | sample TroAtlMetagenome_FD_88706 | JGI IMG/M metagenome (GOLD analysis project Ga0115012, IMG submission 88706) | Marine eukaryotic phytoplankton communities from Atlantic Ocean - Tropical Atlantic ANT10 Metagenome | ecosystem: Environmental > Aquatic > Marine > Oceanic | place: Tropical Atlantic Ocean...
GATTCATGGCACGTTTCCCCGAGGCAGAGAAGCGCAACCTCCACAAGTGGATTTGTATGCGATGCTCTGCGACTCATCGCGGTAGAAAACCGCGTCCGTGTCGCAAATGTGGATACAAAAATCTTCGTCCGAAGATTGTTGAAAAGAAGCAGCGTTAATCACAAACGAGTGTTTTTCTCTGTTCCTGGATGGAAGAACTCCATTTTTAGATTTATAGAAATTTCTCAAAATACACTCTAAGAGAAATAACTCTAATTTGATTGAACTTCACGTAAAAGAGATTCGAGAGCAGTTTGAATTTGGAGACAAAGTGGACCAAAATGGATTGGTAAATTGGCATCATTGAAAATTTCATCTAATTTACTAGCAGTCATACCTAATCGGACATCCATATCCTTGTCTTCATTAAGCAACCATTCAGTAGTTGCTTCCTTCGCAGACTTGCGAATATTTCTAGGAACTTGGCTATCTTGAAGTTGTTCAAGAACCGTTGCAATTTGTTGGATTCGTGTATTTACATCGTTCATGGCTTCCACACATCCTTCCGCACTATTCTGCCGGTGAACGACGGCCGACTTTAAGTCCATTGCAGAATTAAGCCCAATCAGATGTGGACGGTAACACCCTCGGATCTCGTCGGACTTCTACGTTTGGCAATTCTGTTACTCTGTATGGGGGGAGCCGCAGCAATGGATCATTGGACAAGAAGAGTTCCGAACGATTGGTGGATTAGATGGGGAGTAGCTATTGTTTTTCTTCTGTGTATAGAAATGATGTTACTGGGGGCTGATTGGCCTCTTATTTTTCTCGGTCTAGGAATTGTTTCTTGGGCATCAATTAGTGTGATTGGAACACCTTCAATTACCGATATGAAAAATGGTTCATACCTTGATTGGGGTGTTTTCTCATGGTATCTATTAGGATTAGTAGGAATGGGATGTAGTTTGATTCTACATGGCGAGAATGCGCTATGGGTGCTAGGCCTACACTCTAACCCTCCACTTTTCTCCATCAAAGACGGGACACAGCTCGAATTAGCAATGATTCATGCCTATCTCCTTCTGGATCTGTTTTGTCTAGCAATTTCCATTGGATTCGTGGAACTATCCTGGAGAATGAGATTACTCCATGGAGGTGCTGATGCAAAGGCCCTGATGATTGTAGCAATTGCACTTCCATGGTGGCCAGAAATTGGAGTATTAGGGGCATCTTCAATGATACCTCCAATGGTTTCGGTGCTAGTTTGGTCTGCTGCTGGTTTCCTCCTTTTACCGATTCGAACAATTGTAACAAATGTCTCTAATGGAGTGAAATCACCAATCAATATGATTTGGCATTCAGAAAAATGGTCTTTCGACAAAATTATTGGAAAACAGGTATGGATTCTGAGTGAAGTGATTGAAGGCACCGATGGAACAAGACAAATTTCAGTTAGAATGAGGCCAAGAAGAATTAAAGAAAATACAGAAACTATTGCTGCAAAGATTGAGGAGTTGGCTCAAATGGGTGAAACCGAAGCGTGGATCACAAAGAAGCATCCATTCCTAATCTACATCTTACCTAGTATTCCACTAACAGTAATCTTTGGTGACCCACTTGTTTGGGTTCTATCGATATTAGGATACTAAGAATCAAGCAGGACTTTTGTCAGGACTAGAAGTTAATTTGTCAACAACCTTTGACAATCGATCTACCAAACTATCCTTCTCCTTACTCTGAATCAAGGCGTGTTCAAGTACTTCATCCAATGAATCAACTGCTATCACGTCCACCATAGATTGGTATTTTTCATCAATCAAAACGTCTCTCATATTTGTTCTCGGAACAATCACTCGAGTAATTCCAGACTTAGCAGCAGCTTCGATCTTTGCCGTAACTCCTCCAATTGGTAATACTTCACCACGAACACTAAGACTCCCAGTCATCGCTAAATTTTGATCAATTGGTAAATCTTCAAACGCACTAATTATTGCTGTTGCCATAGTGATTGAGGCACTATCTCCATCAACTCCATGAGTGCCAGGGAATTGAACATGGATATCATAATCAGCGATATCTTTTCCAGTGAGTTTCTTGACGACTGCATTGATATTTGTAACACTCTCCTTAGCTAAATCTGAAAGGCCACCAGTAGCATAAACCGCGCCATTACGACCTTGGGCAGGAGTTACCAACGCTTCGACAGGAAGAACAATACCCGAAAAATCAGACAAACCAGAATCTGCACCCAAGACTGCCAAGCCATTTACTCGTCCTACTCTGGCGCCACTGTTGACTAACATTGCATATTCATTCTGTCTTTCGATGTAACGATCTGCAATTTGTTGTTCGAGAGGTTTTGCAATAATTCTAGCACGGGCTATATGATCAGGAGTAACTACAGAAGCATCTTCTTCTGCTGCTAAATCTCCTGCAACTCGTACCAAACCACCTAATTCCCTTAGACGAAGCGTAAGTTTCCCACGCCTTCCTGCCCTTCGTTGAGATTCTTTCAACACCAACCCAACCGCTGCTCGATTGAAATGAGGAATCGGTTTACCTGACTTCTTTTTCATTTCATTCTTTACTTCTTGTGCAATGAATCGAATAAGGCGTCTGCGATTTGCATCAGTATCATCCATTGTAGTATTGACGTAAACTTCGTAACCGTATCCTCTAATTCTACTTCTTAGTGCAGGGTGCATTCTTTCCATAGAATCTAGATTTCCTGCAGCGACCAAGATAAAGTCTGAAGGGACCGGTTCTGTCTTGGTTAACGCCCCGCTACTTCTTTCACTTCTTCCAGAAATTGGTAGTGCTTTTTCCTGCATTGCTGTTAGTAATGCTTGTTGTTCTTCCATCCTCAACATATTGATCTCGTCAATGTAAAGAACACCATAATGAGCACGATGAATCGAACCAGGTTCGACTCTTTCATGAGCAGGAGTTGCCAAATCTGCACCTGACTGGAATGGGTCGTGCCGAACATCTCCTAACAATGCCCCGGCAAGTGCCCCTGTTGCATCAACAAATGGTACATCATCACCACGTTCATGTTTAACCAATAATTTAGGGATGTTATTCTCATCAGCTGCAGTTAAACGAGATCGAAGGAAGAAGTATCCGAATGCAAGGATAAAACCGCCAAACAACAATGTTAGAATATCTCCCGAAGATATAGTAGCGGCAACTAATGCTGCACCTACAAAAATTAGAATGAACAACAAAGTCTTGTTTGTTCTTTCTTTCTGTTGACGTATTGCTGCCTTTCTCTCCTTGATGATTCTGTCACCTCTTCCAGCAGGGACCGTGCGGACCTTTGGTTCATTCTCATCTTCTGAATTTCGATAGACAAGAATATCTTCCATTTGTTCTTGAGGAAGAAATTCAGTCATAGAACGTGCAAGCATGGATTTCCCGGTTCCAGGGTCGCCCATCAGAATGACGTGCCTTCTCTGTTGTGCAGCTTTTCTCACAACAATTGATGCTGCATCTTGGCCAATCACCTGATCAACAAGACGCTTGGGTAAAGGGACGTCAGCAGTGGTCTCAAAGGAATTAGAACCTACAGTCAGATTTTCTACCCATTCTTCTACAGGTATAGTACAAATCTCAGGTTCAGAGGTAATAGCATTAGTCCAATCAGTTCCTTCAGACTGATCTTCTAAATCGTGTGATTCTTCGGCAATAGAGTCCTCACTACTCTCTGAGGATTCGTCACTAGAGTCCGACATACTGTATCCCTCTTATTGAACGGTGTCAATGCCTCATTCTTGAAGGTGCGGAATGCAAAAAAAGTGCAATTTCCTCGAAAAATCCTCAAAGTTTGCCGCCATTATCCAAATACTGTTGGCCATAATAGGCCCACTGCTCCATTGTCCAACCAGGAGGTAGTCCACCCACAGGAAGAGGAGGGCCTTGCTGTACTGGAGGAGCCTGAACCACTGGTTGTTGGAAGAGATGTTCAGCGCCACCATACATCGAATTAGCAGAATGATCCGCAGCAGGAATGGTCTTAGACCAATCTACAGCTTCTGGAACCCTATTCTTTCTAGCAACAAAGAGAAGGCCTAATCCAACTGCAGCAACAAGGAATAATCCTACAACTCCAAGAATCATCACTAATGATCCACCGGTTGAAGATATTCCGTTTGTTTCTTCTTGCTTAGATGCATCCTCTGGGAATGCATCGGCATTATCGCCAACACCATCTCCATCAGTATCTACTGTTTCACTAGGATCATCAGGGAATGCATCATTCGCATCTTCGACACCATCTCCATCAGAATCAACAACTACGGGCTGTGTAGACATTAAACTGAAAGAATTGATACTCTTGTAATCAAAGCCGGACGTGTCTGATGCGATGACATCAATCTTAATTTCGTCACCTGATCGAAGTCCTTCGGGGTAAACTGAAATTACATCAAATTCAACATCAAACCCTTGCAATGTATCAATCGTATGGCAAGTTCCAGTGATGGTATTACAAATCTGCCAAGTAACCTCAACATTGGAGAATGTTTCAGCACCTAGGTATGATACTGTCACCTTAGGCGAAGTACCGTAGTCAATAGTATCGTATACCAATGACATATCTCCTCCATTACCTTCATCCCATGTTAACAAAATATTACCAATTACATCAACAGTGAAAGAGTATTGGCCGATAGCCCCGTTAGGATCAGATAAACTAACTTGGACTAATTGAGGACCCTCAGTTTGCCAAGTCATTGTATATACGCCAATAGCAATAGGAGTAACTGAACCCGGTTCAGAACTTGAAACTTGAGCGAAAATATTGGCATCATCATCATCAACGTCAGAAGAATAAAGCGATGTATCCAAAGTAAAAGTCTCTCCAACCTTTAACCTAATATTTTCTAAGGTAGATGTATCAAACCGTGGCGCGTCATTGATATTCTGAACAATAATTGTAAGTGTAGTATCAGTTGATTGGGATTCATCACTTGACCTTAATACCACTTCGATTGTTCCAGTGACATCATCATCCAAGGTGTCAATATTGATTGTTTGACCTGTAAGATCCACTTCAACGACATCTTCTGGAGTGATACTTACTACATGGACATCTAATGCAGCCAATTGTGATTCAGATACATCAACACCATTATTGTCGGTATCTGAAAGATATTGGGTCAACGCTACAGCAACTGAACCACCCTCACTAATCGTTTGAGTAGGAATAGGTGACCAACTAGGTGCACCATTTGGAATAACTGAAAAGAACACGGTCCCATCATTCTGATCTTCTCCGTCAGACATTGTAACTTGAATTCCTTGATTTCGAATATTTCCTTGAGCATCACGATCTACATTCAAAAACTGTACATCCATAGTCATAGTAGTAGCATCCCAAGAAACAAAATTAGGAGAATTACTAGTCACTGTTAGTTGATTCAAAGGAGTCTCTGCATCTGCAATCAAGCCAACCATAGATACTGTCTCAAGAGTATCGACCTTAACTGTTGGAACTCCTGAATACCCATTGTCTGTAGGAGATAAGACTGTTGGGAGGCCATTCAATAGTTCAAATGCATCACTTGTTTCCAACCAATCAGAAACCTGATTCCTTGAATCAGTCCAGCGGCTTCGAATATCATAATCTCCGCTACCAGCACTAACTGGAGGGACAACAGTGGCAACATAGCGTTCATTTCCACCTTCTCCAATGGTGTTAGTAGGAATAGAAACCCAGGATGAAGACCACGAACTATCTGTTGAATGTTTTACCTCTAGTTCAGGAGTCATTGTTTCAAGCGTATCTACTGAATCATTTGGTAAAGCAGTCATATCGAACCCTAAACTACCTCCTCGAGGAATTGTTGTGCTCGAACCATCAGGAACTGGCCGAACAGAAGTAGGGGTAGCATCATGGTTGACGGTCGAATCTAGGACATTGTTACTCCCAATTGCATCTGCCACAGTAATACGTGCACGGAATCGAGTATCTCCATTATTTTCGATTGTTTCACCAGTAGAATCCCAGGATGTAGAGTATGTCTGAGTGCCTCCGACTGACAACGAATTTACTGAAGTAGAGCCAAGAGATGTCTCTGTCATTCCATCTACCTTGAAAACTTCAATTGTACCTCCATCGGCATATACATCAGCACCAATGTTCTTGATAGATAGAGAAAGGTCTACCTGATCACCTGCAATAATACCTGCATAACCATCTGTGCTCTGTGCAGTAAAGGTATCAATAGCTACATCGATAGGAGGCACCATAGAAGAATCTGTGGCTGAAAGTACACTATGTCTTGTACTACCTGAACTCCAATCATCTTGCAACCAAGCAACGGTGAGCATATTGGACATTCCTCCATTTACAAGTGAAACCGGGACAGTCCAGGAATGACTAGTAGGGGTGCTAGATAATGTCATGGAAATAGGACCTGTATTCGATCCATCGACTAACCACTTCTTCCAGCAATGACCTGGCTTAGAGCCATCAGCATATGGGTATGAATTACAAACATCTTCAGTAACTGCTGCAAGAACGCGGACATCAGAAGTGCCCGCACCAGAATAGGACGCCTCCACCGTAATGACTGCGTTATTTCCATTCTGCGTCTGAGAAATCACCATACTGTAGGAATTAACAGATGAGGCCATGTTGTTGGATTTACCACCTGAACCAGAAAAGAAATTGTCGTAAGTTGAGGTACCTCCAGCACCTCCCTGATAACACGAAGATGTGCCTTTTGCACAATCGCCAAAATAGGCCTGAGGGGCACTATTAGCGCCATCAGATGAAAGGTGACTGACCCGATTAATTGGAGCCACATTTCCAGCTTGAGCAGTGTAAATATTACCGTAACTTGCTGGAATATAGGAGATGTAAACAAATTCATCCGAATTACTATTTTTCAAATTCTTCAAAGATGGAGACGCACTACTATAGCATGGAGGACAATTCTGTCCTCCAATATATTCTGCCAAGACTGCATGGCCTGGGCTAGGAGCATCGAGAACGATAGGCACCTTAGCAAGTGGAGTGATTTCTTCATCTTCCGAAAGAGGGTCTACAAAACTCCCCATAGACATGAGAATGATAAGTAATGTTAGCGCGGTCGAGCATACCATACGGTAAAGCATGTAAATCCGAGACATTGGACGCGTATAAGCGTTGGTTGTATTAGTTCTCATCAACTGATTTTGAATTTTCATGAGGATTGAAATGGAGGGAGTAATAGCCAGACAATATGGCGGAGGAGGAACTTATCGTCCTAAGAGAGACAGGTGGCCGAGTTTATGCCTTCTCTAAATTGGGAGGAGAACGACGAATTCGGGGCGTGGGGAGAATAGATCCCGAGAGAGTAATTGGAGACTTGAAAATAGGAGCATCTATCAAAATAGGAACCAAATCATTCATTCGAATGTCTCCAGGATTACCAGAACTTAGAACCGCAATGAAACGTAGAGCACAGGTAATCACTCCAAAGGATGCGGGATTCATGATTGCTTGGATGGGGATTGGCCAAAACGACCGTGTGGTAGAGGCTGGTTTCGGTTCAGGAGGCCTTGCAATGCACATTGCTAGAAGCCTAGGACCAGGTGGAACTTTGATTTCGATAGAACGTCGAGAAGAACATGCATCCGTAGGAACAGAGAATATGTTACGATGTGCAGATGTGTTTCCTGGAATGCCAACTTGGACATTATTAGAACGTGATATAGTTGGTTCTTCATCAGATATTACTTCTTTAGTAGACGAATTAGATGCCGTGATTTTAGATATGCCTGAACCTTGGACGGCAATTCCTGAAATGGGGCAACTACTTCGCCTAGGTGGAAGAATTGCATGCTATTGCCCTTCGCCTGAACAAATGGCAAAATCATGGGCTTGCATGGAAGAAGCAGGTTTGACTGTAGAGTGGGGTGGAGAATTAATGGAAAGAAGATGGACATTAACAAAAAGAGGAGGAGTTAGGCCAGGGAACACACCAATAGGCCATACTGCACTGTTAATCATTGCAGTAAAAGCACCTAATGATGAAGAAGAGTAGACTATTCCACTACTCTAACTACTTCTGAACAAGAAGGGCATCTGAATCTGAATGGAGGAGTTTTGTCCTTAGGCAACTTAGATCTCGTTGAACAGAATGGACAAATCGCTGAACCATCTGAACTAGAGCGAACTTCATCTTCAGCTAAAGGATCCTGTTCTTCCTCTGGTTCCGGCTCTTCTATTTCAGCAACCTCATCAGCAGCTAATTGTATTGCCTCAATTGATGCTCTTGAACGTCTAACTGACCATCGGAGAGCCATGATAGATAATAACGCAAAGATATATCCTCCAAACATCAAAGAAAGGCTTGTTGAATTATTGATACTATGGCCAGTAGGTAAGGAGATTCCTGCTGGAGGAACTGGATCATTTTGAACAAATATCTCAATTGGAGTAATGGATACCGTTCCTGCACCATCATCTTCTGATGCAGTGATTGTCAACTGGTAAAGTCCCGAATCAATATTCGAACTAGTTAATGTTAGAGACATAGTGACTGCCTCACCTGGTGCAATATCATAAGCAGGAAGCGTCGAACCAGTAGGTTGTACATCCCAAGTTTTCACAAGGCCAGAATTCAATCCTTTGCCAGATAAAATGAGTAAGCCTTTCTTATGAGAATTACCTATATTTTCGACTCTAATGACCATTGTCAAACTTCCATCTCGATCAATGATTAATCCTCCATCATCTACTAATTGAATATCAAGAAGAAGGGCTCCATTTGGACCCACTGATTCGATAAGTGTGACCTCTGATGAAGAAGAAGCCGAAGCCGATGGAAGATCTACTGGGCGTGCCACCAATGTCACTTGGTGAAGTCCTGCGAGATTGGATGAGCTAGAGTCACATGAAATCAAAACTTCAATTGAAGAACCTGATGGAACGGTGATACTTGATGCCGCCAGAGCACAATCTAAACTACTCAATACCTCTAATGCATATTCCCCAGAACTATCTGTTGGATTGAAAATATATCCTGAGAATGTAATCGATTCTTCTTGCTGCAAATTTGCAACAGATGGAGAGACCGTGACTTGGGCTGCCAAAGATCCTTGAATAATTTCAAGGGATTCGGTGGAATTGAAGGAAGGGCCATTTGTGGAAAAGGCCCTAAGCGTTAAAATCCCACTTCCATCACCCTTTACTTGAACTTCAAAGGATGCAGTGTCTCCCGAATTAAGAGAAAAGGCACTCTCTGAGAGAACTACTTGAACCCCGTCCGGACTTTCGCCAACTACAATCTCAAAGACACCAGCAGAATTTCCAGTATTTGCTATTGTGAAATCAACTGTACTCCAAATCGATGACAAAATAGGCAACTGTGTAGAACCGGTACTCAAAGATGGAATCCCTCGAGAAATAACTGAAATTGAAGCATTTATTGAATCCAGAGTATTGCCATTAATAGTAGAAACTAATTCAAAATTTATTGGGGTATTAATTGCAACAGCTGATTGTTCTGATTGAATTAATACGGACACTGTCTGCACCTCCCCAACAGAAAGAGAAATGGAACCATTTGAAGTGCTGAAACTAATTCCAGCAGGTACAGAAGACCAAACCAAGGAGGCGTCCACAGATTGAGTGCCTTCGTTTTCTACATCAAACGAAAAGGAAGAGGAAGAACCAGGTTCAAGAGTAATTCCATTTGTCTGAGGAGGGATAATTCGAAGAGAGGCCCAAGGAGAAATATCCAACTCAATCTGACCGGTATCTAATGAATTACCATCAACAGAAATCGAAACTTCAGTCAAATTAAGAGAGAATGAAATATTGGAAAATACTGATCCAACAATCGAAATATCTGAGGCTGCAGATATGGAAACAGTCATGATTTCAGAAGACCCCCTAGCTACTTCTGTTTCTTGAATAGAAATTGATAATCCAGAAATAATTGATGATGACGCAGAAACAGTAAGGTCTTCTGTACCTGTATTGGATAGAATTATGTCCGCTGTAGAAGTCAAACCTGGTTCAATCAAAATAGGCAGTGACGGCATTTCAATGTCAATAGAAAGCACCTCTCCAATAACAAAGGAATGAGACAAAACAGTAGTTGTGTCTCCCTCTGACTCGTGAATACTTAGTGAAAGTGTACAAATATCCCCTTCATGGGCCGATGATAAGATATCCATTTCGAATAACCATGATGCAGATGTCGCTACAGATTCTATACTATCTACCAAACAAGCACCAGTACTAGAAATACTTCCTGAAACGAGAGTAGGAGAAATCCCATCAGTACCTACATCAGTTAGTGTTAGTGTGACATTTCCCGAACCTCCTGGAATCCAAGTCGCATCTGATGAGAAGTTCGATTCAAACAAATGAGTGCCATTTACATCTACGACTATTACTGTACTAACACTAGTATTTCCTAATGCACTAGCAGCATGAAGTCTAAACCCATATGGGCCAGGTGCTGCATTGGAGGGGATTTCTATACTGATATTAGCAAACGTCGATGCACCTGATGATAAGTTTCGAACAACGGGGTCTTCCCAAGTCACAGTCCAACTGGAGGCATCAAGACCTTGACTCGGCACTGAACGGGGCATGGAAGTCCCTCCTCCAGAGGAGGAATTCTCCCATGGATATGATAAGTGGCTAGTCTCATTGAATACAGTAGCAGCAGCTGCCTGTTGTAATTCAAGTTTCAAAGAACTTGAAAGCGCAACCGTATCATTAGATCCAACAGGTGTTTCTCCCGTCAACGTAGCATAAATCACACATGCAGCTAAATAACTTCCAGATAATGAGGGATGGCTTCCATCTGCAGAATATAATCCATAGAAAGTTGTTCCAACTGAAATAGGGTTAGATCCTGAAGATTGTATAGAATCATGAATGTGTTGGAAGGCCAACCCTACAGGAGCAATCCACACATCACGGCCTTGAACAGTCATATTATCACGGAAATCAATGTAGCCATGTTCTAGTCTATCTTGCATCATTGTGAAGTTAGAATAGATAGTTGGATTCATAGGATCGCCATTTCTCCTACCCCACGTCATCATCAGAACTGATTCAGAGGATTCCGATTCGATGGTATCTGCCAATAATATCGCTGCATCTTTGTCTTCAATCCAAGAAGACGTAGTCCTATTGAAACCTGGAACTTGACTCTGATCTTGGAGAATAACATAATCCCAATTTGTATTGCGAAGAGTTGTATTCCATGAATGCCCAGAGGTATTCACATTATCCCAATGATCATCAAAACGCATTCCACCTCCTGTCAAGGCCTCAGCATCTGTAACTCCCAAGTCTTCAAGGAGCGTATGTAGTGAATTCTGGGAAGTATAACTATTTCCGTATACCAGTAAATTGTTGATTGTTGTACCATTACTTCCACCAGTATTGTTTCCGCCAGTATTGTTTCCACCAGTGTTGTTTCCACCAGTGTTGTTGGTATTATTTCCACTAGATTGATTCGCCCAAAAACCAGCGATATCTGGTTCAGAACCAACACTAAGCAAAATTGTATCTTGAACAGAGCCGAAATTTGAAATTTCAACAGGTAAAACAATTGTAGAATTTACTTCGGACTGAACCAAGCCATTATCTCCTATTCCAGTGGCATCAATATCTGGAAGAAACATGGAACCTACTGAAAGATGAATCTCAATACTAGAAGATGCTCCACTTCTATTCACAACTATCCATTGTGTTCCAGATGAGGAAGATGATGGATTCCCAGTTAATGAAATTACAATCTCAATTGAATCACTAGCATAGGGGAACACTTGGTTTATCGATGTTTGAGTGAGATTCACAACCCATTCGGAACCGGCTGAAGAACTGCCTAAAGAAAGTGAAAAATCATGGATAGAAGTATCGTTGTTTTCAACTGTTAAAGTGACATTAGTAGATTGGCCAGGTGTCAATACTACTAGATCTCGATCTAAATCCAATAAAACTGATGAATCGGCAGATACAATGCCGACCAGTGGCCCACAAGAAGCCAACAAGAAAAGGACACAGGCTACTATTGAACCGCGACGCATTACCTAATGGACCATTACATTCGATATGAAGTCCTCGCGAAAATGAGAATATGCAAGTACGATTCACAATTCAGAACGGAATGCGGATAGAATATCCTCGTTCAGCCGTTCCCAAGTGAATTGAGAAGAGTCTTTTGGAACACGGCCAAAGTGGCCTCCGGAAGCAGTCACAGAATAAATCGGAGCCTTAAGACGGAGATTATGGATAATATGTCCAGGACGAAAGTCAAAATGATCACTCACTAGAGATGCTATTTTTTCATCAGAAACTAATCCTGTTCCAAATGTATCAACACGTACACTCACAGGCTTTGGAACTCCAATTGCATACGCCAACTGAATCTCACATTCTCTAGAAAGCCCTGATGCAACAACATGCTTAGCTGCCCATCTCGAAGCATAGGCAGCAGAACGGTCAACTTTAGAGGGATCCTTGCCAGAAAATGCACCGCCTCCGTGGCGACCTCTACCACCATATGTATCGACGATAATCTTCCTTCCTGTGAGACCTGCATCTGCATAAGGTCCGCCTGGGTCTGCAAAACGGCCGGTTCCATTCACTACAATTTCAGTATCGTCATTAATCAATGAAGCAGGGACAATCGGAGAAATAACATGTTCCATTATCTGATTCTTTATCCAGCTCTGCTCTTTTTCTTCAGAACCAAAATCATCAACCATGTCCTTATGCTGAGTAGCAATTACAATATTTGTTGCACAAACAACTGCACCATTATCATCATGCAGAAGTGTCACCTGAGATTTTGCATCGGGTCGTGCCCAATCCAAAGTACCATCATCCCTACATTTTCGATATTGACGAGTTAATGCCTGAGCTAAAGCAATAGCAAGAGGCATCCAACGGCCCTGGTGGCCTTCATATGACTCGGTTTCATCACACGCATATCCGAACATCAATCCTTGATCACCGGCACCTTGAGAACTAATTTCCTGAATGACTCCTCGATTAATATGGGCAGATTGTCGAGTAATCAATTCAATTACTTCACAGGTATCTTCTGTACGGGAATCCATACCAATATCATGGCTGATGTAACCGATTCTTGCAGCTGTATCTCTAGCTACTTGAACGAAATTAGGATTTGGAACTCCTTCTGCAAGTGTGACTTCGCCTCCAAGAACAATGAATGCCTTGTCCTCCCTTCCCTTTACAAGAGTTTCAACCGCAACCTTTGCGTTAGGGTCAACAGACAAACAAGCATCAAGAATAGAATCCGATATTGCATCACATAATTTGTCAGGATGGCCACAAGCCACCGATTCAGATGTAAACAGCCATCCGCCTTCGCTCATGAAGCACGCGACCTAGCAATAGCATTTCAATCGTATGTTTCACCAAGATTACATGAAAAGTGTATTTTCAGCGATATGCATGGAAAGACATTCTTCCCTGATGAACCGTTTGACGGAAAGAACCACGGCCTTCAAACAAACCTTTGATTGATGATAGAATCCGAACAGGTAAAGAATACCGTAGAAATCGATTCTTCGGGAATACAACTTCAACTCTTGAAAAACCAAGATCATGTAACATACCCTTCATTGCAGCAACATTGGGCGCCCAATAATTTGTAGAATCCTTATTGTATGAATCACTAGGGAAGTAAACCATTGATGGTTTCCATCTATGTAAATCATCCATTAATGTCTCAATAATTAGCAATTCTTTACACACACTCGCAGCTACTCTAAGCCCTGCCATAGGATCTTGTAAATGATACAATACACCCAAGAACATTACAACATCAAATTCCCCCACAGATTCAGGAGAAATATCCATTGCATCAATATCTAAATCTTCAACTTTTGATCCGAGAACCTCGCGAGCAAATTTGAATCCCTCATTAGTGCCCCATCCAGGGCCACTCCAACAAAAATGATCAGTTGCCAGAACTCGTTCTGCTCCATTTTTTTCGGCTTGAAAAGAAAAGAAGCCATCCCATGCCCCAATATCTAGTACCGATTTTCCTGAGAGATCCTCAGGAAGACATACTTGCTTTAATTTAGATATAGAATCATCACGCCCAGGTGTAACCAACCCATCTTTAAGTGGGATGGAATGAAACCAATCAATTTCATTCATTCGTTGAATGACGGTGTCTTGACCATCCATGGACGAAGGCGGGAAGCAAACACATTTACCATTTTCCTAAAATTTCTAGAAATTAAATGACCGAGCGGTTGAAGTCCCTTAAGCGTCCCCTTTGCTTCATGGTCGGACGAGACTCAACTGATTGGTTGCCTACCGCATTTCGAACGCATACACTTGGTGACATCACAATTTCAGGTCCTGATTTAATTGGGCAAGAAGTTACTGTTGCAGGCCATGCAGAGATTTCTCGAGGGAGAGGAGGTGTTTGTTTCCTCACACTTCGAGATGGTACGGGACGTTTGCAAATTTTCCTAAAAAAGGATGCAATGGATGAAGGAATGTTCCTTTCAATTCAATCGATTTCAAGGGAATCTACTGTACAAGTAACTGGAAACGTTGCACAAAAAAGACCACCGAAAGTCCCTGAAGGTGAACCTTTGCCACCTCCTGAATACGAAATCTTCGCAACCTCTGCTCAGATTTTATCAGAAGCTCAAACACCACTTCCAGTAGGCATTACAGATAAGGTAAATGTTGAATTAGATACACGTCTAGATAATCGTCATCTAGACTTACGTAGAAATCACATCAATGCCATGTTTCAATTACGAAGTAAAGTACTCTCCTATGGAAGAGAACATCTTCTCAAAGAAGGATTTCAAGAAATTAATACTCCAAAGATTATTGCTAGTGCCTCCGAAGGTGGAACGAACTTGTTTGAAATGACATATTTTGAAACGCCAGCATTCCTTTCACAAAGTCCTCAACTCTACAAGCAATTAGCCATATTAGGTGGACTGGAGCGTGTTTTTGAGATTGGGCCCGCATTTAGAGCAGAAGAACACGACACTTACCGCCATCTAAACGAATTTATTTCATTTGATATCGAAATGGCTTGGGCTGACGACGAAGATGTAATGGGTGTTCAAGAAAGAATGATTCACCATATTTGGAGTCAAGTCTCTACTAGAGATCAAAATTTGATTGACATTATCAATGAATACAGAATTTCTCAAGAAATGGATGCAATATCAGTATCAGTACCGAGTGTCCCATTCCCTCGTGTAAGTTACGATGCAGCAATTGAAATAATCCAATCAAAAGGAGGAGAAATCAAATGGGGAGATGACATAAGTGCTTCAGATGCAGACTTAATTGCTGAAGAACACCCTGGTTTCCACTTCATTCCAAGATGGCCAATGGAAATGAAACCATTCTATATCTACCATAATAAAGACGAAAAGGGAACTACTGGTGAACAATTAAGTCGCGGATTTGATTTGAATTATGGCAGAGACGAAATGACATCCGGTGGCCAAAGAGAGCATAGAGTAGATTTTCTTGAACAAAACCTTAGAGATATGGAATTAGATCCAGCAGATTTTAGTTTTTACACTGATGGTTTTCGCTTTGGAGCAGCACCTCATGCAGGTTGGGGGTTAGGAGTAGCAAGATTATTGATGGTCCTTACTGGTGCTGGAAATGTTCGTGAAGTTGTTCTATTCCCTAGAGATAGAAGTAGAGTCACTCCATAAGTAACTACTTCAACAATAGGAGACTCGTTGGTGATGTGGGGCCCGTGGTCTAGGGGTTATGACGTCGCTCTTACAAAGCGAAGATCACCGGTTCAATTCCGGTCGGGCCCACTATTTTTCTTACAGTCATCCTCTTGAATGATGCCCTGCCCCGAGGGGATAATGGGTGAGCGTAACGCGACCTTGGCATCCAGGCTAGCTAGGAAGCTAAAACAAAATGGATGGAAGGTAACTACTGCTGAATCTTGTACTGGTGGGATGTTAACAAGTACCTTGACAGATATCTCTGGTTCCAGTGAATGGTTCAAACAAGGTTGGGTCACCTATTCGAATGAATCTAAAATGAGCGAATTGGGTGTTGAAAAGTCAAAATTTGAGGGCGATTCTGTCCCAGGAGCAGTTTCGAAAGATGTTGCTGCTGCAATGGCAGAAGGTGCTCTGAAACGCTCTGGAGCAGATTTGGCTATTTCTATTACCGGAATTGCAGGTCCGGGAGGAGGTACGAAACACAAACCAGTTGGCCTTGCATATGTCTGTGCATTCTGGGAAAATCATTTCCTTGTCAGGTCTACAAATAGCCAAGGAGGAGACAGATCAATGAACAAGCAACTCTTCGTAAGTTTAGCTCTTGAAACTGCTCTAAATGTATTTGAAACAGAAAAAACCGGCACTCATCGTCTAGATTTTCGATCAAAAATCAATGAAGATGAGGAGATGCCAGAACAACTCACACTCAAAGAAGCTACACTCTCCGCTTTTGGCCGTGTTCCTGGAATGGAAGATACGTGGTATGGAGAAGTCATTTGGGC
>Ga0115012_10000970_pt1 | contig 16447 bp, 9 predicted proteins | sample TroAtlMetagenome_FD_88706 | JGI IMG/M metagenome (GOLD analysis project Ga0115012, IMG submission 88706) | Marine eukaryotic phytoplankton communities from Atlantic Ocean - Tropical Atlantic ANT10 Metagenome | ecosystem: Environmental > Aquatic > Marine > Oceanic | place: Tropical Atlantic Ocean...
CGGGCGGCACGCCGCTTCCACCTTCAAGCACTCGGCCGCGAGCTGCTCGCTGTCCTGGATGCGCGGCACGGACTCCGGCGGCGCCATGGTGCCGTGTGCGCCGTGTGCGCGCGCGAGCCGCAGCCGCCGACTAGCGCGCCCCGCGCACCTGATCACCCCCACCCCTACGAAATCATTGGGGGCTGACGAAATTGCACCCCCTCCATATAATGCTTTTCCGACCGAGCCTACGCGGAGCTACGCGGGACACATTTGCACATACACTCGCATACGAACCGCGTACGAATCAAGTACGAATCGCGTACGAATGGAGTAGTCCCTCGCGCGCGAGACCCTGGCCCAGGGTCCTAGTCCTCGTCGTCCACGGCGTCCATGTCCATGCTCTCGTCGATCTCCTCCGGCTCCCCCGCCGCAATGCCGAGCTCCTCCTCCTCGCGCGCCCTCTCCGCCGCGTCCTCCTCGTCCTCCTCCTCCTCGTCCTCCGGCAGCGCCTCGTCGTCGTCGCGCTCGCGACGGCGCCGCTTGCGCTCCGCGTGCGCCGCCCGGGCCGCTTGCGGCGCGACGCGCTTGAGCAGGCGGTCGTGCTCCTGCTGCGACGTGGTCCAGTCCTTCCCGCCCAGCCGCGCGCCCGACCCGTACGGGCGGGTCCACGCCTCGGGGGCTCGGTCGCTCAGGTAGTACTCCTTGTCCTCTTCGGACTTGAGCGAGCGCTCGGCCTTTTCCTCGGCCAAGGCCACCTTGGCTTGCGCGCGCTTGCGCTCCTGGAGCTCGTTCAAGAGGCGCTGCCACTTGGGCGCGATGCGTGCCTCGGCCGCGACGTGCGTCGGCGTCCGGCCGCTGCTGCGGCAGTACTGGTGGTACGCCGCGTGGTCGCGCGCGCTGAGCCCGCCCACCAGGCGCGCCGACAGGTCCCACGTGAAGGCCTTTGCGCCGACAAAGGCGTTGAACATGCGCGAGGAGATTGCGCCGTGGGCGCGGCCGCCCGGCGGGCGCCACGCCGAGAGGTTGCTGTCAAAGGCCGCGGCGCCCTGGAAGATGCGGTCCATGGTCTGCACGCGCGCCACGCTCCAGCCGCTGAGGTCGCTCTCGAAGCGCGCGCAGTCGCGGAACATGTCCTGCAGGTGGCGCGCGCCGGACACGTCCCAGCCGCCGAGCTGCTTGCCTTGGAAGTTTGTGCAGCCCCTGAACATGGCGCTGGCGTCGACCAGCCTCGGGCGCCACGCGGAGAGGTCCGCGTCGAACCGGAAGCAGTTCTCGAACATGCGCCGAGCGGTCGTGAGCGCCACCGGCTTCCAGCCGGAGAGGTCGGCCTCGAGGGCCGAGCAGTCGGCAAAGGCGGCCTCGGCCGTCTGCACCCGCTGCACCTTCCACGCTTCGAGCCCGCGGCCCCGGAACGAGTGGCAGCCGCGGAAGGCGCTCGCCAGGTCGGTGACGTGCGCGACGTCCCACTTGCTGAGGTCGGGGTCAAAGTCGACGTGGTAGGCGTTGTTGCGGTCCGAGCGGCGGAAGAGGTCCTTGAGGCTCTTGACCTTGGGGAAGGTCCACTTGCGAATGTCGCCGTACAGCCGCTTGCACTCCTTGCGGTCGCGCAAGTAGAGGTCGGCCGCGGCGACGAGCTCGCGCCTGGTGCCGAAGATGCCCTTGCGCAGCGCCGCCGTCGTCGGGGGCTGCGGGAGTCCGGGTGGCGGGGCCGGGGCCGCCGCCGCGGGCGCCGCGGGCGCCGCCTGCGCCTCGGCCTCCGGGACCTCGCCCGGGATTGGGCGGCGCGGACCTTTGGCGCGCGCGGTCCGCCCCGCCCGCGCCGCCGACGCGAGCCGCCACTCGGACGTTTCCGAGTCGTAGTGAGGGGCGTTGTGCTCGTCCCACCACTCGAGCAGCCGCAGCTCGTCTTTGCCCAGCGGCGCGCCCTTGGCCACGAGGTCGGCCATTCGCTGCGTAAAGTGCTTGGGGTTGTTGATCCCCCAGTCGACGTCCTCGACAAAGGTGACGACCGGGCTCACCCAGAGGCGGACGTTGTCCTCCAGCTTGGGCTGCCCATCCCTGACGAGGAGCTCGGGCAGGCGCACGTCCATCTCCCCGATCCAGCGCTGCACCTCCTCGAGGTGGTCGTAGCGCGCCGGCCCAGGGTCCTCGCTGCAGTCCAGCCCGAAGTTGACCTCCAAGACGCTCTTGGCCGCGAGGACGGTCCGGTAGGCCGTGTGAAAGCCCTTGAGCGCGGCCTCGGTCGCGTGCTTGTGGTTGACGTCAAAGGCCGGCCGGCGCTCGAGCTCGCCGGCCGCGTTGGCGGTGCACGTCGGCACCGCGGCGCGCATCTCGGCGCGGAGCTCGAGCATGGCACGCGTCTCCCACGGGTGCACGGGGACCGCCGCGAAGCCGTGCTTGCGCACGAGCGCGATGAAGTCGGCCGGCTCGTTGCGCTTGAGCGCCTCGAGCGCGGGCGTGGTGTACTGGGCAAAGCCCACGCCGCGGCGCCACCCGCCGAGCGTGGGGTCGTAGAAGTCGTGCACGTGCCGGCCCGCGGGGACGGCGTCGTAGGGCGAGTGCGTGGGCGTGGGCGTGGCGTCGGCCATGGCGACGCGCGATTGGCGATGGGCTCTCACCAGTGGGCGCGGCGCGAGCCGCAGTCGGCGTGCCAACTGCACGAAGGGCGGCGGGCCGCGCCCCGCGGGTGGCGCGGCCGCGCTCCCGGCCGGCCCATATAACATATGCGTATATTTCCGCTGTTTACCACCCCTCCGGCGCGGCGCCGGCTGCGTCTCGCGCGCGGGCGCACGCACGCGCGCGCTATTGGGGGCGACGGGGCGCTGCACGACGACGCGCCACACGCCACCCGTCGCGTCGCGATGGCGCAAAACCGGGTCTTCGTGCCCTACGATCTGACCGCCTTTGCCGACGACGACCGCCGGCGCGAGGCGGCCGTCGCCGCCATGAGCCGCGCGCTCGGCCGCTTCCTGTCGCTTCGGTGCAAGCTGTACGCGCGGCGCGGGCAGCTGCGGACGGACGTCGAGGTGGGCGGCTGGGCGCCCACGGGCTGGACCGAGAGCGACGCCTCCATCGAGTCGGTGCTCGGCCAGCGGTGCATGGCGTGCCACAAGCGGCCCGCGTTCAGCGCCTCCGTGCCCGTGTGCGGCTGGTGCCACAGCACGCCAGCGGCGCTCGAGTCGGGAAAGACCTTTGTCGAGGCCATGTACAAAGGCTCGCACCCGAGCCTGTGTCCGACGGCGGCGTCCGTGCGCGAGATCACGCGCCTCTTCGAGCTGCAGCACTTTGTCTTTGAGACAATGCGCCTCTGCCGCAGCCTCGAGGCGCGCGCGCGCGAGGCGCTCGCCGAGGCGGTGCACGACCGCGCCGAGGGCAACGTGAGCATCGACGACGACGGCCTGACCGACCCGTCCCACCCGTACGTGGCGCAGGCGTTGTACCCGCAGCAGCACGACGCGCTCCGCGCGCGCGAGCTGCCCGTGCGCGACATTGGGCGCGTCGGCGGCGTCGGGCTGGTGCTCTGCACGCACGTCGCGGGGCTCGTGCGCAACTGGCTGCGCCGCATCGACGACCTCAACCGCACGGCCTTTGCGGCGGTCGCCACGCCGTGCCGCTTCTACGCGGACGAGGACGTGGCCAAGATGATCCAGTACCTCGCCGCGCTCATTGCGTGCCGCGTCACCAACACGGAGCAGCGGCCGGGCCTGACCTTTGAGGAGCTCGCCGCGCCGGCGCTCTCGCCGACGGTGTGCGAAGAGGCGTGCGAGGTCCGCTTCGTGCTCGCGCGCGGCCGCGCCGAGGCGGCGGCGCGGAGCGACGTGCTCGCGATGCGCGACCTGGGCGCGCTGCTGCCGGGCGACTGGCGCGTGCCGCAGGCGCTGCGGCTCGACCTCCTGCGCAGCGTCGAGCGGCGCGCCGCGGTCGCGGCCGCGCTCCGCACCGAGACCATGCCGCCCGAGCTGCGCGCCAAGACGCCGAGCGTGTGCGCGATGCTCGACGTCGATCGGCTCGTGGACGTGCTCACTTCGACCTCCGAGTTTGCGTCGGCCGAGGAGCGGCTGGCGGCCGTCGACGCGGTCGCCGGCGAGGTGCTCAACCCCGTCGTGCTGCGCGAGGCGCTCGCCGCGGCCATCCACGAGGCCAACACCTGGAAGCAGCCGCGCACCTTTTTCCTGCCGGTGGTCGCGCGCGCCGACTCGGAGGCGGCGGGCGAGGTGCGCCTGCCGCCGCCGCCGTGGGTGCACGGGCGGCCCGAGTGGGCCTACCGGCGCCCCACGTCGTGGATGCGCCGGACGCGGCGCATCGGGCTCGACCCCATCGGGCTGCGCATCGTGCTCCTCGCGTCGATGGTGATGGAGATGCTCGGCTGCTGTGACGAGCCCTTTGCGCCGGGGCTGCTCGCCGCCGAGAGCGTCATCGAGGTCGCGGGCACCGGATACGACCGCGCGCGCAACGCCTTCAGCGCCGTGCGCGAGCAGCTGAAGCCGCACATGATCGGCGTCGAGTACGACGACGACCGGCTCACGGTGCTGCGCAGCAACGTCAACCACCTCGACGACGACATCCAGCAGGCGCTGGCGCCGCTCTCGCACTTTAGCATCCGCGACCTCATGACGTGCTTCCACCACGCGTCGCCGCTCTACACGGCCGTGGCGCACCGCCTCGCCACGGGCACGCGCGAGTTTCTGACGGTCAAGCCCGTGCGCGACTACGAGGCCTTTGTGCACACCGCGCTCCCGCTCTTCCTGCCGCTGGTCGGCGCCTTTCGGCTGCGGCTCGGCGTGGGCGGCGTGAGCCAGACGATGCACGAGGTCGGCGACGTGCTGCGCGCCATCCCGGCCTTTCGAATGTGGGTCGCGCGCCGCGTCGAGGGCGACGCGGCGCCGCTGCTCCTGACCAGGGGCGAGGTCAGGGAGGGACCGCCCGAGGCGCTCGAGGCGCTCGAGCGCTGGGCGAAGCGCAAGGGGCTCGTGCAGCTCAAGCGCCCGGCCGCGGGCGGCCGGCCGCGCTTTGTCTTTTACACGGAGGGGCTGCTTCGCGCGCTGGGCGCGGCGTCGTAGTCGGTAGTCGTCGTGAGCGCGTGCGTGTGGAGTGATAACCCAAAATGCGCGCGCAACCCATCAAACACGAACCATGGCGCTCCCCAACCTCTCGGCCCTGCAGCAGCAGCCCACGGGGCGGCTGCAAAACGCCCACGCGTGGCTGGGCGTACGACGGTTCAAAGGGGAGGAGCCGAGCACCGACCCGATCACCCTAAAGGACTGGCGCGCTTGGGTGCGCGACGCGGACGACGGGCCGGTGCCCAAGTACGGCTGGGTCCTCGAGGTCGACACGGGCGACGGCAAGCGCACGCCCGAGATCCAGTACCTCTACGACGTCCAGGAGCTGGCGCAGCATCTGCTAAACGGCGGCGCGTCGCCGACCTCGCGCCTGCCGGCCCACCGCGACGACAGGGACGAGTGCATCGCCAGGGCCAACGCGCTTCGGAGGGCCAGGGGCCTTTCCGATCTCGAGCCGCAGGGGGGCGAGCAGTCGCCGCCGCCGCTGCCCATAGTCGTCCGCCGCGACCGGCGCCAGGACAACGCCGCGGCCGACGACCCAGAGCTCGAGGCCGCGGCCAACGCGGCCGCGCGCGCGGTTCAGGAGTTGGTTCAGAGGCAAGCGGAGGACCGCGCGATTGTGCAGGGACACATTGACAATGCGGTTGAAACCTGGGAGTACATTCGAGACACCGACCCGAGCCGCGCGACCGTCAGGGACAAGGCGGAAAGGGTGCTGAGGGCGTACGTTATTGGCGTGGTGCAGGTGGAACACCTTCGGTCGCGCCCCGGTGCGCCCCTGGACCCCGCCGCCCTGATCGACGAGGCGGAGGCGCGCGTGCCGCCTCTGGAAGGCTTCCAGTACCACGAGTTTGAGCAGTACGATCAGCAACGCTGGGCGGTGGGCTCGATGCGGACGTGGGCGGAGAGGGTGTACGAGCTCGAGCACGGACCCCACGCGCCGCCGACGTTCGCGCCCACCGCCCAACAGCGCGATGGCATGCTCGGCCAGCTGTAGTCGAGTCGAGACACTGCACTAGATAATAATACACACGTTAATACCCTCGGTGCGCGCGCGCGCTCGCGGCGCCGGTGCTCATAGTCAGCCCGTTGAAGGTGAGGTTGAGCCCCGTGCTCGGCCCGGACGCGGGTCCTCGCGCCGTCGCGCCGCCCCCCGCTGCCACCGCCGCCGCGCGCGGCGCCCCGCCGCCGCCAATCTGCCGAAAGGCGGCGCCGCCGCCCGACGTCGCCCGGGCGGCGCACGTGCCGCACGAGGCCGCCGCGCACGCCATCGGCGCCATGACCGCCTGCCGCGTGAGCAGCGCCTCGCGCTCCTCGTGCCGCTGCTCGGCCGCGCTCGCGCTCGCGCTCGCGCGCGGCGCGGCGTAGAGGTGCTCGTGCGCGTGCGCGTGCCCGAGGCTCGAAAACTGCAGCCCCGCGCCGCACGCGGCCTGCATGTCGCGCAGCACGTACGGGTTGCCGGTGAGCGCGCCGCGGTTCTTGTAGAGCCGGTAGAGGATCTCGGGCGTCGCGCTGCCCGGGTTGCTCTCCTGCTGCATGAGCCCGCCCTCCTTGAGGATGGCGGCGACCAATTCTGCGCAGAAGAACGACGAGTTGTCCGTCTGCCGCGGCCACAGGATCGAGCGCGCCATGCCCATGTTGGAAAAGGGCCGGCCGAGGCACTTGGTGCGCGCGTAGTGCAGCATGCGCTGCTCGGCGCGCTTGGAGCAGCCCAGCTGGATGTACTCGTACTGCGGGTTCTTGCCCGTGCGCTCGACGATCTCGACTCCAACCCTATCATTGAACACGCGGCACACGTTGGCGATCTGCCCGCCCTGCCCGACGGCCTCTGCGCACGCACGCGGCGCCGCGTCGCCGCGCGATCTATTAGGGATGTGTGCGTCGGGCGGCGCGGACCCCCAATCCCGATCTCCACGTGCGTGAGCGCGGACATCTGGCAGGTCGCGGCGACCAGGTTGAGCCACGGCTCCTTCCACCACTTGTCCTGCATGCGGTAGAAGATGAGCGTCACCGAGCTGCCGGCGTCCGCCATTCTTCGTGCAGTTGGCACGCTCCGGCGCGCACGGCGCGCGCCTATACCATGGCGCGCGGCGCGCCGCGCATTATGGCTAGCGCCGTCGGCTGCGGCTTGCGCGCGCGCGCTGGTGACACGCGGCACATGGCGCAGCCGCCCACGCAGCCGCCCGCAGTGCTCTCGGGCTTTGAGGAGCTCCAGGACGTTGCGCCTCCAGCCGCGCCCGCGCCCGCGCCCGCCGGCCGGCCGCAGCCGTACTGCGGCGCCAGCACGCGATCGCTCGACGCGGGCGCGGCCACCGCTTGGTGCAAGACCCTCAGCGAGTGCACGCCTCCAAACTGGCTCCTCGACCGCGCGACCGCGAGCTCCTGGCTGTCCAGACAGACGCAAGCGGCAATGAACGTGCTTGGGAGCACCGTGCTCGTGCTGCAAAAGCATCACGCCAACGTGCCCAACGAGGTGCTCGTGCAGACGGTGCTCGCGTGCGCGCAGCAGGGTTACAAGCCCGGCCTCGAGCTGCTCTTGCCAGTCGTGTTCGCGCAGGAGCGCGTGGACGAGACGTCCAAGGCGATGGTCAAGTGCTGGCTCCCGTTCAAGCCGGACGGGTCGAGGTACCGGTCGGTGACCAACCGCTCGACCCACGCGCCCATTGCCGATCGGTGCTTGCCGGTGGCGCTCTGCTTCTTGCAGCCGAGCATCGCGATGGAAGTGCTCCGCCTGTCCAGATGGGGCCTTGTCAACCTCCTGTACATTATCTACATCTTCGAGACGACGCTGCAGTACAACAACGTCGACGAGCGCTACAAGGCGCAGGTCATGGCCTTCCTTGGCTTTGGCGACGCGGTCGCGTCGCCGCTCTACAAGTTGGTGCAAACGACGGCCAGCCAGCGCTCGGTCGCGGCGAATGCGGAGGCACTGGTCAAGGGCTTGCGGTGGCTCTGCTTCCCCGCCGACGCTGCAAAGGTTTGGATGCACCCCTGCGACTGGAGTCCGAGCCTGCGCACCGCCATGGCGCATTACATCCGCGGCACGAGCGCCGTGGCGCACGGACACGCGTTGCGTGCGCTTTGTACGGACCGCCCGTACCTAAAGCTCGACTGCGACACGGTCATCGAAAATCCCAAGTCACTGTCCATCGGTGCCAGTGCGCGCGCCGTCATGGCCGCGGCGGTCGTGTGGTACGTCGAGTGCTGGGAGCCGTGCCACGTTCCGAGCGGGATCCTTATCGTCGGGGGCGAGAGCGGGATCCGCAACAACAAGATCATCAATGCGACCTGCTGGATGAGCGGCGTCAGCCCGAATCAGCGCGCCTACCTGGCCGGGCTGCTCACCGCGGGCGCCTCCACCGACCGCTCCGTACCGATCCTCGTCTTTGTCTGCGCCATGCTCCCGCACCTCCTCTCGGGCGGCGCCATCGGCACGAGCGCCGTTGACAACGCGGCAAAGGTGCTCGACAGGGTGCTGAGCCTCCGCGGACGCGTCGAGGACTCGGACGTCGCCGACCACGAGCAGACCTGGCGCGCCATCTTTGCAACGTGCGGGCGGTTTTGTTTCGAGGACGGCAAAGACGTCGTTCTGTCCCCCCCGAGCGGCGGGATGGGCCAGACGGAGCTGCTCACACGGCTGCTCGTGCACCTCAAGGCGCACATGCCCGGCACGGCGGAGGCCGACTACCTGCGCTTCAGCCACGCGGGGGTCCTGGCGCTCACGCCCTCGACGAGGGCGCACACGCCCGTTGCGCTTCCGAAGCTGGTCCTCCCGGATTCGGTCACCCCTCGCATGCCGGCGTCCGGAGGGCGCGAGCGCCTGTCCGACCTCGGCGCGTCGGTGATCGTCCTGTTCCGAAAGCTCATGATCGAGCTCATCGAGCCGTACCTGCAGTGTCTCGCGTCGTACCGCATCGACGAGCGCGTGCAGCTGACGCTGCTGGCGCATTCGTTCCTCGACATGCGGTACCATGCCAACGAGGTCGGAGCGCAGACGACGCTGCCGCTCGCGTCGAACCAGCGCGGTCTCTGCATCAGCGCCCTCCTGCGGCAGTTTCCGTCGCTCCTCTTGAGCAACAGCATCATGGCGAACCAGTTCTTTCGCGAGCCGCCGAAGTTCCTCGACATGGTCAACGCGCACGAACGGACCGCGTTCTGCTGCGACCCCTTTTACAAGCACCTGTCGGGGTGCTTCCGCGGCTTCTTGGCGTGGGCGTGCGCGCTGGAGCCGACCGTGACGCGCGCACTCCTTTCGGCGCGCTTCTGGACCGAGGGCGACAAGGTGGAAGCCTTCGTCTGGCTGATGACGGGCATGTCCCACCAGCAGCTCGTGGCCATCCCAGGCGCCAACCGGTTGGGCTGGGGGGACACGAGCGTCGCAGCCGGCGAAAACGTCAAAGACTCGCGGCTCAAGGACGCCGGCTGGAAGAGCCTCGACGCCACGCTCGAACAGAGCGTCCTGGTCGGCGTCTACCACGGCGCGGTCTACCTTCCCGGCCACCTGGACACGTCTGGGCGACGCCGGCGCTCGAACCGCGAACGCTGCGCCGCGCTCTTCTTCATGGAAGACCTCGAGGGCATGAAGCAATGTGCCAAGGTGTCAAAGGACGCGGTGCCCTTTGCGCACACCGAGGAGCTGATCGCGCTGCTCAGGTCGCTCGGTCCGGAGGTCTTCTGCAACGCGCGGCTCTTTACGGAGCGCCAAACCCTCCGGTACGGCCACCACTACCTCCGCGGCCCGCTCGAATCGCACCGCCTCTTGACCAAGTCGATGGTGCGGAACCTCGACGTCTTCGCGCACCTTGCGGTCGCGGCGCCCGACGTGGCCGCCTACGCCGTCGAGCACGGCTTTGTGATCGAGTCCACCGCCGAGCGCATGTTCCGGATGCTCCTGCGCATCGTCTTCACCACGCCCGACAGGACCGAGGAGAGCCACACACCCATGTCGCACAGGGACGGCGTGCGGCTGTACGAGCCGTACGCGCGGCTCGGGCGCGGCATCCTGCACCGCTTTGGCAAGAGCGTGGCCCCGATGGGCGGCTGGGACGCGAGCTGGCTCCGCAACCCAAGCAGGTCGGAGGCGCTCCTCGCGGAGCGCGCGCTCGCCATGCTGCACGCGGTGCACGGCGCGCAGGACGCGGGCGCACGCGGGGACGACCTGGTGCTCGAGGCGCGGCGCGACCCGGCCGAGTGGAACACGGACCCCGAGCGGCTCGCGCAGCGCATCGACGTCACCGGCGACGCGCCCGCGCCCGCGCCCGCGCCCGCGCCCGCGCTGGTCGACCTCACCGCCAACGAGCCCTCGCTCGCGCCCGCCGTGGACGTGCCCGACGCGCAGACTATGGACGCCGCGCTCGACATGCTCGCGGACGCGAGCGCCGCGGTGCCCGCCGCGCCCACGCCCACGCCCGCGCCCGCGCCCGCGCTCGCCTACTCCGCGGTGCGCGTGCGGCTCACGGGCGTCACGAAGCGGTCGTCGCTCGTCACGCCGCGCATCGACCTCGCGAGCGCGCTCGCAACGGCGCCTGCGCCTGCGCCCGCGCCCGCGCCCGGCGCAAACAAGCGCCAGCGCCCGTGCGGGCGCAAGAGCAGGGCGCACTCGCGCGACGCGGTGCCCAACGGGACCGTCGCCACCGATCTGCAAACCCGCGACTTCAGAGGCGCCACTTTTTACGTGCCCGCGCTCCCGCTCGCGCCCAGCACCGGCGCGACGCAGCGCTGGCTCAACGAGCGCTCGGCGCACGCGCTCGTGCTGCACATCGTGCAGCACTCGGACGTGGTGACCGCGACGCGCAAGCGCAACAGCATCAAGCTCCTGCGTCAGTTCCTCAACCCGGCGCTCGTGGACGGCTCCTGGGGCCTGCCGGCGCAGCAGATGATCAAGCAGAACACCTTCCTTCGGATGCTGCGCAAGCAGGTCGGAGCGAGCGTCGTCGCGGCCCACCAGGCGCGCGCCGCGCGCGACGCGCCTCGGGAGTACGGGCGGCGCCTGCCGCCGCTCGCCCAGCGACGGGCCGCGGAAGAGCCGTCGGTGGAGCACGCGGCCATCCCGCGCGTCGCGCGCTGGCTCATCGACCAGCGGGCGCCGTGGATCTCGGCGATCGCCGGCGGGTCGGCGCGCGCCGTCATGCCCGTGGGCGACGCGTCGCGCGCCATCGCCACGCGGATCCTCGAAAAGTACGAGCGCGAGGCCGGCTCCGTCGCGCGCCCCGACCCGCTCAGTCTGCTGCAGTCCCTCTCGATCGTGGTGGGCGCTGCGCGCGTCCAGGGCGCGCAGCGCGCCCTCGAAGAGGGCGACGACCCGCCCGCCGACGCGGCGGCCCTCGAGAAGGAGTGGCTCGCCGCCGGGCCCAATGGCGAAGAGCCGCCGATGCAGGCCAACCTGCTGCTCCTCGTCGAGTCCTTGCTGAGCTACAACATGCAGCGCGGCGCGCGCGTGTGCATCGAGCGGCTGCGCCTGTCGCTCGCCGAGTCGCCCGAGCTCGGCGCGTCGGTGTGGGGCGCGCTCGTCAAGCCGGGCGCGACCGACAGGGAGAAGCGCGCCGAGATCATCGAACTCGTCGAAGCGTTCGGCGATGGCGCCTCATACGCGAGCGGGGAGGGCCCGCGCGCGTGGGACGCCGACGGCTCCGACGCCGACGGCACCGACGACGACGACGACTCGGACGGCGTCGAGGTGGAGGCGGAGCCGGACTCCGAGGACGAGGGCGGCACCGACTCGCCCCCGGAGGGCGAGCTCGACCTGCCCACGTTCTCGCGGCTGCCGTCGCCGGCGATCGAGCTGCCGCTGTCGCCGCCGGAGAAGCGCGCGCGGACGGACGCAGGGGGCGACGTCGACTGAGATAACACGGGGTCCGGGTGTGTGTGTGTGGGGGGGAGGGAGCGCGGTCGTCTGGCTAATAACGTGATCCGCGCACGGACGGCATGTCGCTCCGGCCCGAAGCCGCGCCGGCCGCGCCGGCTCGGCCGCTGGTCCGCTACCCCACGCAGGCTCCGGCGACCTACTCGACGAGCGCGAGCGCGGGCGGCGAGGTGCGGCTCGCGTCGGTGCTGGCGGCGGGCGGCGCCCACCTTTGCGCGCGCGGGCTCGGCGCCGCCACGGGAGCGAAGGCCGCACCGCCGCCGGACTACACACAGAAGCCTGGCGGCGAGTACTATGCCGACAAGTCCAAGCTGGAAAGTGAAAGGGATGCGAATTTTCAGGCCTGGGAGGCGAAGCGCAAAGAGATGCTGCGGCTCTTCACAGCCGAGGGCACGGCTCGCAACAAATATAAAGAAGAGTACGACAAGGCGGTGGACGCCCAGCTGGAGAAGATGCGCAAGAAAATGGAGACGCTCCACAAGCTGTTGAACGAAGCCCAGCAAGGCGCGGACAAGAATGACAGCGTCGTGCTGGAGAAGGATGCCAGGATCTCGTCGCTCCTGGCAGAGAAGAAGGCGCTTGAGGACGGGAAGAAGGCCGAGATCGAGGCCGCGGTCGCAGCAGCGGGCGTGGAGGCGGCCCAGGAGCGCTCAAAGCTGGCGAAAAAGATCGAGGAGCTGAGTCGGAAGATTTCGGAGGAAGAGAAGAGGGACGTGGCGGACAAAAAGGCGTTGGCCGAGATGCAGAAGGCCAAGCTGGCGATCGAGGGAGAGAAGGCGAAGGTCGACGTGCAGCTCCAGGAGTACATAAAGAAGATGGGCCAAATCAAGACGCTCGCCGGCTGCTTGTTCGGCGAGAAGCTGGATGTCGACCCCAAAGCCAAAAAGAAGTAGAGCGCGCGGCGCGGCGGGCGACGTCGACCGAGATAACACGGCGGGGAAGGATATCGCTAGCCGAGCGCACGAGGGACAGCGCGCGCGTTGCGTGTGCGTGTCGTGTGCAAGCGTGTAAATATCCGCATGGCCATTCTCCGCCTGCTCCTCGGCGGGCTCGCGCTCCGCTTCCCCTCGACCCCGGGCATCCACGCCCTCGCGCCCGACTGCGTCGTCACGCGCACCTTTGTCGGCTCGCTCTACGGCGTGAGCGCGCGCGTCGAGATCGACGTGCGCACGCGCGTCGCGCACGTGCGGCTGCGCGGCGTGCCCGTCGCGGGCACCGTCGAGGGCAAGGGCTGGTTCACGTCGCCCACGGCCGAGCAGGGCCCCGTGGAGCTCGATGCGGACTTTGCGGTGGCGCTGCGCCGCCGGCGCATTTCGATCGTCCGCGCCGCGCTCGACCGCGACCTCGACCTCATCACGGTCGTGACGCGCGTGCCCTTCATTGGCGAGGCGACGCTGACGCTGTACCCGCAGGACCCGGTGACGCTGCCGCCGCTCGACTACGGGTTTGTGCCGCTGTGCACGCACGGGGACGAGTTGTAGCGCGCGTAGGTACGCGTGGGTGTGATAATAAGCCAGCACGCGCGTGCGCAACAGTAGTGAGCGCGCGAGACGAGGGCGCATGCTCGTCTCGCGCCTGCCCAACCTCGCCGCGCTGCGGCTCGGCGAGCGCGACGACGACGACGGCGGCGACGAGGCCGATGTTGGGGCGCCGACGCCCTGGGACCTAGGGCTTCGGCTGTCCTATGGGCCGGCCAACATCTATCACGGCCAGAACTGGATGGGAGCAACGGCCAATATGAACTTCAACCCGAACGCGGCCCAAAGCGAGTACGTGACCGTGATGCAGAATGTGATGCACTTTGCAGGTGAGCAGCTCGACGGCGTGAAACCAAAGTACGTGTTCCTAGTCGATGGCGAGAACGTCTGGCGCGCCTTCGTCAAAGCCCGCGACGCCCGCGACGACGGCGTCGCCGCCCCCGCCGTCTCCACGATAGAGCAGAAGCTGGACGACATGTTTGACAACGTGATAGAAATCGAACGGCGCGACCTCGAGATCCACGCCCGGCTGCGCGGTTGTCCGGAATGGCGGCAACCAACGGCGCTCTTCGTCTTCACGTCCAAGCACGCGAAGAACAACCCCATGGACATGCACCCGTTCGGCAGGCAGGTCTACGGCTGGGCCAAATCGGACTTCAGCGCAATGATGCAGTGGGCGGTCGACCGGTTCATTGAAAAGTTCGGCACGATCTCCGACCGAGTGGAGACATACCCGCGAGCGGTGGCCTGCCAGATGCACATTCACGTGCAGAAGTGCACCGAAAAAAGCCAAGGCCCGTGCCAGGACATCAACACCCAGGGCCCAAGATCGCTGTGCTACAACTACGACAGCGGCGATCAATTCAAGAATGCTCGGGTCCCCCTAGATCAGTACAAGCATGCGTACTGCGAGTTCGACGACCTCGTCGTCGGACGGCTCTACGAAGCGACTACGCAGATCCTCGCAAGGTGGATTCAGAGGGGCCAGGAAGCCCTCATTGCCGCTGCAGACGAGCGCGAACGACCATGGCGCGGAGATCCGGGCGCAACGATAGACCCATGGAACGAGTACTCGTCCAATGACTGGGAGGACGTGCGGCAGATCCTGCGGTTTAGGGGGCTGAGCTTGCCGGCGCCGACGCCGTTCATGGTCACGCGGGACCCTGGGATACGATACCAGGAGCTGCACCAGCAGGAGCCGCTCCGAGCGATGCTGCACGTGAACTGGGAATGGGTCCTCTTTGCTCCACGCATTCAAGAGTTCTGGGTACGCACAGCCTATCGCCAAGACAAGGCCTGGAATGACTGGAACGCCTACCGAGTTCGACTCGAACGCATGAGCCGAGAAATGTCGATTGTCGCCGCACCAACGCCGCAGGACGTCGACACGAGCATGAGGCGGTTCAGCGGCAGGGGCCTCCGCATCACCGTCTACCCTGGGCTCCTCTCCTGGTTTGTCCGGAACGAGACGCTCAACTTCTACTCGGTCTATCCGCTGCCGCCGCCCGCGGGGCGGATACCGCCTCCACCGCAGCCGCTGGCGGCAGAGCAGCCGGCCGCGGCCGCCGCCGCCCAGCAAGCAGCGGCGGAGGCGGAGAGGCGCGCAGCGCAGCAGCGGCTGGAAGAGCAGCGGCGCGCCGTGGCGGCGGAGAGGCGGGAGTGGAATTAGTAGCAACGTACACGCACGCGTGTGCACTAACCTCACATCTTTTTGGCGCGCTCCCTGTCCCAATATGCGCTCGCCCACCTGTTCTTGACGTCCTGGTCGGCTTGAAGCCGTTTGGTCAGCCCATAGTACTCGTCTGGATAGCGGCGCAGCCGCTTCATCGCAAACGCCTTGTCGTCCTTTAGCCACTCGGGCCAATATCGCAAGGGCGCTCCCGCGTATACCGCTTCGAGCATGAAGTCCGGGTCGTTCAGCAGCTCGTTAGATGCAGCCGAAATCGCATACCTGTCCTTTCTGATCATCGCCAGCATGAACTCGCGGTCGCCTCTGAGATTCTGACTCGCCGCATTATACGCGGTGAGGTAGATGTCCGTCGCTTCGATGAAGAACTGCTTGTCGTTTTCGAGTTCTGGGCGCAGCGCCATAAGGACGGCCATGGTATCGACCGATGCTTTCAGCGCGCCGAGCATGAACTCTCGGTCCGCCCTCAGACGAGGGGACGCTTCCCAGATGGTTGCGGCCGCCGCGCCTCGGCGAAACTTCACGAGGATGAGCATGACGCCGCTGTCGTCCCGCATCCAGTCCTTTATCGGCATGAACGAGACCATGCCGCCCAACGAAGCTATATACTCCCGTTTGGCGATGAAGCGTTTGCACAGGTTGAGCAGCCACTTCGCCTTCGATTCCCCCGCTGCCGCGAGCACTCCGCCCTCCCATTCCACGTCGGCGAGAACGGCGTTGTCCAAAGGGAACACCCCCGCGACCCTAAGGTCGTCGTACAGCCTATCAAAGACGTCGTCGCCGACGTGGGTGCTGTGCGATCCGAGGCGGTCGACTGGCAGGCCGACGTGGTTGGCCACCGCCCAATTGAAGAGGGTGTCCGTGATCGACGCGTCCCAAAAGGGCGTGCCGTCGTTTGTTTTGGCGACAACGCTGCTCAGGATTCGGTAGTGCTGGTTGGCGTCGAGGGCGCTCGGGTGAGTGCCGGTCGGGACCGTCGCGTGCCGCCCGCCGGCGGCGAGCACCGCGTGCAGCCGCGACCCGCGCGCGGCCATCGCCACCCTTGCTCGTACGGATGCACGCGTGCACTAATGCGACTCCGCCTTGGCGCGCGCGCGGCGTTTGGTCGATAACCCAACGCCCGTCTGCTACTATTACTGCCACTACGACTGCACATGCCGACGCAGCTCCCGCCGCTGGCGCCGCAGTTTAGGCCGCTCGCCGCCACCGGCACGAACGCCGCCGCCGCCGCTGGCACAGCAGAAGACGACGCCGGCGACCGCGCGCAGCTCTCCGACGGCGAGTACCGCACCGTCCTCGCCGCGCAGCGCACGCTGCTCGCCTTCCTGCGCACGGCGCTCGCGGTGCTCGTCGTCTTCCGCGACAGCCCCTTCGGCCC
>Ga0115012_10000972_pt1 | contig 16445 bp, 18 predicted proteins | sample TroAtlMetagenome_FD_88706 | JGI IMG/M metagenome (GOLD analysis project Ga0115012, IMG submission 88706) | Marine eukaryotic phytoplankton communities from Atlantic Ocean - Tropical Atlantic ANT10 Metagenome | ecosystem: Environmental > Aquatic > Marine > Oceanic | place: Tropical Atlantic...
GTTTGATGATCACGAAATGTATAATTTTGTTAAAAATTATGTAAAAAATGGCTATTGTGTGTATGTTGGTACAGATTCACAGGCTGTTCAAAATAAATATGTTTTTGCAACGGCAATTTGTCTTCATCATCCAGTAAAACGGGATGGAGTTTGCTATTTTTGGCAAAAAGTTAAATTTTGCCGGGGGAAATTCAATAGTCTACAAGAAAGATTGCTCAAAGAAGCAACATTGACGTTAACTACAGCACAAAGATTGAAAGAAGAAGTTAAAGATATCGATATTGAAGTACATTTTGACGTGTCAAGTGATGAAAAGTATGCTTCTCAGCGTTCGATGTCACTAATTACATCGTATGCGCTAGGCTTTGGGTTTAAGTACCAAGTAAAACCAAATTCTTGGGCTGCTTCTGGGGCTGCAGATGGACATTGTAAAAGATAGCATGCTAGGTGAAGTAAATTATGAAAGAATCAAAATTGGTGATTTGGTTTCTTGGAGGGATATGACTGAGAATGATCCGGATCAGTTTGGAATTGTCTTGTCAAAATATATTTCAAATTTACAACACAGAAAAATATGTATGTTGAAGGTTGCAAGCACCAAAGACAACATGATTAAGAATATTTTGGCTATAATTGTCAAAATAGAGAGTAAAAAGACTACTTAATATTGTATTTAATGGAGTTAAATATGAGTTCTACTGTGGATCACATTGCAATACTGGTTGACGACTTAGAAATAGCTACAAAATGGTATATTGACAAAATTGGCGGCGTAGTTACGCATAAACAAGATAATTATGTCAGATTAAAGTTAAAAAACACCAATTTGGCTTTACTTAGTAACAATTTTGTCACTTCTAAGCCTCATGTTGGCATTCTATGTGAAAAACTTGAAGATCTTCCGCAAATTGGAAGCAAAGTCCAACATAGAGATGGCACAACTGGTGTTTATGTTAAGGATCCGTTTGGGAATGACATAGAATTTATATATTATTCCGAACAATCAAAGAATTTTTTAAACTGAGGGTATTTTAATGAAAAAATCTAACAAACAAATGAAACAAATGAATAAAATCATGAATGAAGAGATTGCTAGGGCTTGTATGATTATAGAAGCCAAAAAAGTCTTAAATCAAGAAGGGTTTGGTATCTTCATGAATGAATTAAGAGATTATGAAAGCAATCTTGTAATCACTGAGTCTAATCAGGGCGAAATGCTCTATGAAGGGCTTTTTGATCGTCTAAAGAACTTGGCAAAAGGTATGGCAAATAAGATTGCGCCCAATAATATCCAAAAGATTGATCAATTGGCTGCTGATCTTGCTGATGTTGATATGGAACTAGATACTGCTAAAGAGCTAAGACGAACACCTAATGAAATCAAGGCTATAGAAGCTAAAAGAAATGTTTTACTCAAACAATTGGCTGACATCGATCCGGGATATGCACAGCAAGCGCAACAAGCAGCCGATGCAGAAAACTCGGCAGACAAAAGTGCTGTTGAGTCTGGTGGTGACGAAGGCGAAGGTGGTGCCGAGACACCCGCAGAGAAGAAAAAGCAAGTTGACGATCTATTCGCAAAAGCTGATGCTGCAACTACTACGAAAAGAGCAGACACTGCTTTGGGCAGAATTAAAAATGCTTTTGTAGGCTCTTATGTCAAATCCTCAGAGGCTAATGACGAAATGTGGGGTGCAGCTAAGAGATTCTTCTCTGGACTGTTCCAGCCTAAAAAGCCAGCTATGGAAGATGACATTTTGATGGCTATTCTAGCTAAACTCCAAGGACTAGAAGGAATTGGACAAGCAATGCCCAAGCCAGAAGAAGTTGAAGCTGAAATTGAAAACATTCCAGATGGAGAGCCCGAAGATGAAGAAGGTGGCGAAGAAGAAAAGAAGCCAATTACAATCCGTTCTATTCAGCGCCCAATCATTAATGTGATTCAAAGAGTGGCTGCTGCAGAAGATGTTGATGTTTCTGTTAAGGATGCTCAAAAGATTGCAATTGCGATCACTGGCAACTTGGCTGATCAAATGAGAGCCAATGGTGTTACGTTCAAAGGTGATAAACCAAAGAAGAAAGACGCCCCAGAAGCAAAAGGTGAAAAGGGCGAGGAAAAGGCAGAAGAACTTAACGAATCTAAAAAGCTGTGGAGTGACGAAAAGATTAAAAAAATGTTTTTTGAACATCTCAGTTATATTATAAGCGAAGAACGACTTGCTGCAAAATACGGCATCAAAAAAGAGAAGCAGTCTCCTAAAGAAATTGGACTTGACAAGAGATACAAATTCGGTGCTGTCAACCCTCCAGACTATATTAAGGCTGGAAAAGCAATCATTAAGAGATTTAAGGATATGGGATACAACAAGAAAGATGTACACTATGAACTTAAAGACACTGATAATGATGATAATTTTGTAGACTATTATGACATGTATTTGGATATCATGGATCTTTATAAATTCAACAGAGGCACACTCAGGGTTGCAACGGAAAAGGAAGAAGAGCCCATCAAAGATATGCAGAAAAGAATTTCGTTCATGAAAAAGCAATATGAACTTCATGGTGGTGTCAAAGATGACAAAACCAAAAAAGAAATGAAAAAAAGATGGATTCAAGCCAAGAAAAGAATGAAGGGTATGGGCAAGAAAGAGAAAGCTCCAGAAAAAGACTTATCAATGGCTGATGCGAAACAAGGGCAAATTAATCTTAGTAAGACTCTTGCCAAAGCTGTTCAAGCTGGTGGTTTAGATCAAGATGTAGCTAAGAAGATCACCCCAATCCTTAAAAAGAAAATTGAAAAAATCATTGCCAAGCATATGGGCGCTGATGTAAAGTATTTGGAAGAGAAAATCAATCGTTATGTACAAGCTGTTATTAAGGAAGTTAAACAATGAAGAAGCTTTTCGAAAACTTTAGAAGATTTACTTTGACAGAAGAGATGGAATCATTGGTTAATGAAAACGCTCAAGAAGTGGCAAAATACATGAAACAATTAAATATGATTAATAAAAATCCAGAGCAGTTTCTAAAAAAAGCAAAATCTAAAGTAGAAAAGAAAATGAAAAAGGCTCAAAAAGCAATGGGAGCGGATCCGGATCAATTGAAAAAAGGAAAGTATGCCAATAGCAAAGAGGCTGCTGCAAATATTGCTAACGATCCAAAAGGTGCTTTAGAAAAGATTAATCAAGAACTGGATGCCAAACAAGACAAGCTGGAAAAAGTAGATGACTTAGGCGATCAAGCCATGGCTAAGGTTCAGAACGATCCAGAAGCAAAAAAAGATCCAGACTTCAAACAAGTGATGACTAAAATGAAACAAGCGGATAGTGCAGTTCAATTTATATTTGGCAAAATTGACGAATGGCAAAAACAAATAATGAGTGAGTTTAACGCTGCTGCTCAAAGAGGCGATCAGCGTACCATGCAAGAAAAATATCAATATATGCAAGGTTATAATAAATGGAGTAGCAACTTTATTAATCAAGCTTTAGAGGCATACAAGAAAGGCGGCATGGATGACATAAAACCATTCGACGAAGTTATTGCTATGGCTGCAAAATATGGCTTCAAGGGTTAGTAAATGAAATGTAAAATAACAAATAATTCTGATATGAATATCGATGAACTAAGTCCTCTTATTGACGACTTGGCTTCTCATGTTCAAGGAGTAATGGATATAAGCTCATTGCCGGCAATTACATTACAAGAGGATGCTGATAATGCAGATGCTCTGCTGGGTAAGACTGCGCAGTATGATCCTCAGAATAAAGTCATAACAGTGTATGTGACAAACAGGCACCCAAAAGATATTATGAGATCTATTTCTCACGAAATGATTCACCATGCTCAAAATGAAAGAGGTGAATTTGATAATGTCGGAGCAGTGGGGGAAGGATATGCACAAGCAGATAAACATTTGCGTAATATGGAAAAAGAAGCCTATTTAAAAGGTAATATGTGTTTCCGCGATTGGGAAGACGGATATAAAAGACAAATGATGGAATCTATCCATCGACAGAATTCATTTAATAGGAGAAATAATACAATGAAAATTCACAAATGGAAAAATAATGAACTTAACAGATTGTTGATGGAAAAATTTGGATTTGGCGAAGGTGAGCCGGCTAATGATGAAATGAGTAAAAAACAAGAAGTTGTTGCAGAATCAGAAGAGGAAGTTAACGAGGGAAATTGCGGAAACCGTGATGATGATAAGAAAGGCAATCAGGGTGACGATGAACCAGAACAGTTGTATAGATATGACAAGAATGGAAAAATTGTTCCTGTAACAAAAGCTTACATGTCTGGAAAGAAAGTAAGAAAGTTCTTTGGCTTAGATGAGGCTGAAAAGCCTGACTTTCTAGATCTGGATGGTGATGGCGACAAAGAAGAGCCTATGAAGAAAGCAGCAAAAGAAAAGCCCGGAAGTCGCAAGATGACTGCTGCTCAAAAGAAAAAGAGTGATGCTAATCGTCCCATGAGTGCGCTCAAAAAGACACTTAAGGATGATGGCATGAGCGACGAAGAGATTGCCAAATTATCAGATGATGAAATTGATAAGAAAGCCGCAGAGGTTAGACTATCAAAAGGTACTGTCGCATTAGGTGAAGACTTTCGCCAACAGGTTCGAAACAAAATAGAAGAAATCTTAAACATTAAGTAAAGGAGAACAAGCAATGAAAAAATTGCTCATCGAAGGCCCAGTAGGGCACATGTGGCATCCATTTGATTTAGATCAAGTGCAGACTGGTAATGATTTGTTATCGGTTTTTCAAAATGAAGTTGTTGAATATATTAATGAATTTACACCTTCAATTAAAATTGATGGGATCAACGGGCCGATACGTCTTATTGTCAATGATGCAGGAGAAAAAGAATTTGCTATTGACAGGCTTTCGACTTCGCCACTAGACATTCGAGGTGTAACCGCTGATCGTTTAAAAGAAAGATTCGAAAAAGCAGTGCTCCAATCACTAGATAATGATGAAGAAATTAAATTACCATTACATAAGCTAGTTGCCATGGGCGTCAAAATGGAAGACATGGAAGTTGGTAAGACTTTGGAAATCACTCACAGAAAAAAGAAAAAGAAAGTTGTTATCAAACAAATAACTTCTGGGCATGGATTTGTTAATGACGGCAGTATTGCACTGCGATCGTTGAATGGGGCACTTAGTGCCGCACCGGGTGCAATGGAAGATGTTCTCAAAACTTTAGATATGTGGGATAATCCAAACATATGTCTTAATAATGATATTGTACATGAATCTTCAAAAGGTTCTGGGCAAGTCAATGCTGTTAAGTACGACGAAGATTTCATTGCTTTTCACGGGCTTAACGAAATATTTGTTCCGGAAGGAAAGAAGTCTAGAAAGACTAGAGAAATAAAATTATCTGAAGAACAGAAACAAGCATTGTCGCGACTAGTTGAAATTATCAATGCCAATAACCCAGTAGAAGGATTTAGAGCCCTCTCTCCGTTCGATACAGTAGCTTTAAGGGGCGAGGTAGACATTGACTACTCTCCGGCTTTAGAACAGATTGTAGAGATAAAAATGGACGATCAAAATGCTGTTGCCAAGTCAATAGGACAATGGCTGGGTGATTCAAAAATTATTAAACCTTCTTATGACGAAAAATATACATTTGCCGATGGCAAGAAAAGATCATATTTCAGTAAAGCAAATTATGTTGCTCTTATTCCTGATTCTGGTGAAACTCAATATTCTGTAAGACAATTGTTAAGTGCAGAAGATCATCCGCAAATTACTGAAGATGATTATTATAAGTTTGCATCTGCTGCTATCTTTTATCATGCTACTCGACTCTTGGGTAGGCAAGTCTTAAAAACACTCGTCAATAAATCTAAAGTTGGTAATGAAGCCTTGACAAGTCATGAGGGCGTTGTAATGCGCTCTGCTAATATATTTGGTATTGACAAGCCAATAAAAATTACTGGTGATTTCATTCGTGATGGGATGATGGGTGGAATCTCACAAGTCATGGTTAAAGAATCTCTAGAAGATACTCCGCCACAAGAAGTTGGCGACGAACCAGAAGAAAGGGAAGAAGTAAATTCAAGTGGCACTAAGACTGTAGCTATCATGCCGGGATCTTTCAAGCCTCCACATATGGGACATCTACAGATGGCAGAACATCTTTCCAATGTGGCAGACGAAGTTTTAATATTTGTATCTGCGCCAGTTGGAGCCAAAAGACTTCTACCTTTCTCTAGAGCCGAAATAACATATGACAAAGCAATGGAATTATGGCGGCTTCTTCTGAAAGGTGCAAGTGGAAATATTAAATTAATCGAATCTAATGATCCTAGCCCCTCTCCAATTACTGCTTTAGGCGATCTAATAAATCCGCCCGAAGAAAGAGAGCACTACAAAGATGTAGATTTTTATGAAGAAGATTATCAGAAATTTTATTTAGGTATGTCAGAAAAAGAAAAAGATGATCCTGCGTCTATGAAAAGATTTGAAATGTACGCTAATAACCCTAGGGTGGAAATCGATTTAGTTCCTGCATTTAATCACTCTGCAGATTATTCTCAATCGATTGCAGATTTCTCTAGAGAAAATTCTGATGCAGTAATGGCACTGAATAAAGACATTGAAATGAAAGCAATCGAGTTAGCTGCTAGCCTTGTCTCGTCAAGAGCAGCAAAAAAATTACCTGCAAATCCTTCATTGAATGATTATATCGCAGCACTTTCGAAAGCAAATAGAACAAAGGTTGCTAAATTTATGAAATCAACACCAAATCATTTGGATAAGAATAGTTTCAGTGCTACTGACTTGCGATTACTATTAGATCTTAAGACTGTGTACAAGATGCCGGTTGATTCGCTCCTTAAAGATTTTGTTGGGCAAAATGTCGCTGAGTATTTAAGAATTATTTATGGATCTGAAGAAGTGAATGAATCTGTAAACCTGATTCGAGAAATGGTTAAAGAAATTTTATCAGAACAATTGAAAGAAATGTCAGTTATGGGCGGAAGCGCTGGTACATCTGGTGACGTTGAGATAGGTGGATCTAAGCCTGATAAGAAAAAAGACGAGGAAGATGAAGAAGAAGTCAATGAAGCCAATATACATCCTTCAGACTGGCCCATGGGCAACCCCAGAGCCTCTTCCACGATTACAGTAAGAGTGATTGGTAGTAGCAAACATCGTCCCACTGGGGCTGTTAGCGATACTGAATATAAGAAAGCGATTAGCAACAAATTTAAATACGATATGAGAAGTGCTACCACAGAAAAAACCCCCTACTATGCCGAAGGAGATGTAATCACCGATTTGGTGGAAAAAGTCCTTCGAAATATAGTACGTTCGAACTAATTACTTTATTCAATATTTGGAGAAAATTATTCATGAAAAGAGAAGATTTATTTGAAAGCATCGACAGACAGATAATTGCAGAAAAAGTATATCGCAAAAAAGTTAAATCTATTATCACAGAATTTACGACTTTGCAAGCAAAAAAACAAAAAAAAGAGCAAATTATTGAAAAGATTTATCGAGCTAAAATTCGCAAAGACTTAAAAGCATTACGAGAGAAGAAAGAGACTGTAAGATATAAAAGCACTGGTTTGAATTCATTAGATGATTTGTTCATGAATTCTAATCTCTTGACAACGATAGAAACTCCATACTATAGCCTTACAACCTCAAAAGAACAGAGAGACGATTATAAAAATCATGTCCTGCAAGCTGTTATTGATATATTCAAAACTGCCGCTCCGGAAGAAGAAGTAGATGAATTGAATGAATCGCTGAAATACATTTTTGAACAAGAAGAAGCTGACATTGCTGTGTCAGTAACAGATCAAGAATTACCAGAAGACAGCGTTGTTGGGCCGGCTGCTAGGGAAGGAGAAGAAGAGAAGGAAGACTCATTAAAAAGCGATAACACTGAAGCTATGGATGAAGAAGGTGATTTCACTGGGCGGAACAAAGCACAGAGCGCTGTATCGAAAGTTGAAAAATCTATATTAGACTACTATGATGATTTAGGAAATCCAGCAGACAAAGCAGACTTTAAAACTTACCTAATTGCTAACCTGAGATTATACTTCGATCGATGGGAAAATTCATTACAAAACGATGCTGATCCCCAATTCTCTGATGATGTCAATCAAGCTGTAGAAGATGCAGAGGCGGACATCGAAGCAGGAGAAGTTGGTGCCGGTGACGATACAGCAACAGATGTCGAAGCTGAAGGTGATGATGAAGAAATAGATCTAGATATATAATATATATTATAATATATTAATATAATAAAGAAAAGATAATGAAAGAAATAAGTTATAAAAATTACTCAAAAATATCAGAATTAAAAAAAATGAATAAAATAGATGATCAATTCGTATTTTATATTGAATCATTATCTTTGGAAGATCTGATAGCATGCAAATTGGAGCGCACTATGGAAAGCCTTAACTTTAAGTTTTTTAATTTTCCTTTATGGAAATCATTTCATACAATTACATCAGAAGCTCTAATTACAGCAATATTTGGAATTGCTTCAAATAATTCTGAAGCCGCTAGAATATTAGGAATTGATTTAAAACAATATAAAAACTACTTATCGAAATTCGGATATGAAATCAAGACTTGGGAGAGATAATGAAAGAATTAATATTAGTAATGCTGTATGCATGCGCACAAGACGTGAGTATCTTGAAGTTACAAGATGATCCACTGAAAGACTCAGGAGTTGTGTCAACAGACACTGATGACTCTTCAAACCAAATTGAAGATACAGACATTACCTTAAATGGTAATGTTGGGTATGTCAATTATTATTTACGCCAAGTAGCATGCCCAGCGTGTGTAGGGGAGCCTCAAGAATTAACAGTTGAATTTAAGGCTAAGTTCTTCGAGAACACTAACCAAGATCATACTGCATGGATCCCACAAATTGGAACATGCACAGATCAGCTTCTGATTACAGTTCCTTCTACTAATCCTGTGGATATGGGACAGACTTTGAATATCAAGGGATCTCCAAATCAGTTTACCGCTAACAAACAAGGTAGCGAATATGTAGCCAATGTATATGAATCAATGTATGATAGAGATACAAACCACACAGTAGAATTTGATTCAGATCAACAGTCTTTTGATTTTATATCTATCAGAGGCTTTGATACACTAGAGCCTTATACGATGCTTTATGTAGATCCATCATATGCCTTTGCGGCACCAATTTACAAAAGTGGAATGACTTTTTCTTGGACTCCATATGGCTCTGACTCTAATTTTATGATCACAATTGCAGTATACACTCCGGACGGTTCACAATTGCTAGGATACATATCCTGCACCTCGCCAGATCAAGGTTTCATGACTATCCCTAGTGAATATTTACAAAATTACCCTGTCTGGAGTTTAGCCGCTATTCATATGGCTAGGCACAGGGTTGAACATGTACCATATCAGCCACTAGGTGGCTATATCGAATCTCATATGGAATGGGAAGTCGTAGGTACCGGACACATAGAATAGGGAGGTTGACATGTCTGGAGATAAAAAAGAAAAAAGGTTTCAAGTGCGTAACTCTGAATTACATTATGGTAAATTCATAGTATATGATATAATAACAGAAGAGGTTTATCGCTTTCATAATTTAGCTTCCGCTATAAATTGGGCAGCAGAAGAAAATAAAAAAGTAGAAAAAAGTGAATAATTATTGAATAAAACTAATAATTAAACGTATTAAACTATATATGAGAAAAAGAATTATTAAAAAGTGTGCTTATAGTGCTTTGATTTTAACTGTGTCAACTTTAGTAATTGCTAATATGACGGCATATGAAATTCTTACAAAGGTTGGTTTCAAGCGGTGAACGATCACGAGCAAAAATTATGGCTAAAATGGAATAAAATATATAAGCAAATTCTTCACATCAAATGGCAGTATGTGGGAACCAAAGAAAAGGAAGCTATAGAAGATATGGCTCTTTACATTAAGAGATTAATGGATGAATTAGAGAATAAATGAATAAATTTATTTAAGTAAACGTATAATATTATAAGGAGATAAATATGAGACTAATGATTGCAATGCTATTGCCTGTTTTCGCTGTTGCCTGTGGCGACAAGGAAGAGGATACTAGCGCTGAAGAAGTCGAAGAGGCTGCTGAAGATACTTCTGCTGAAGAGGAAGACTCTGGAGAATCTGAAGATACCTCTGCTGGACAAGAATAAAACAGTAAACCCCCCGGAGTTTTTGGGCAGTTTCTCTTCGAAAAAACTGTCTTTTTTTTTAAAGGAGCCAAGTGAGTACTTTATTTTTATTCGACATGGATGGAACATTGACGCCGCCTAGACAGCCAATGCCTATGAATATAGAAATATTGCTTGGTAAGATTCAAAATGCCGGACACGAAGTAGGGATTATAACTGGCTCTGATATGGATTATGTGAAACAACAATGTTCAAATTTATTTGATATGAGCCTGATAAAGACAGAAGATATACATTTTTTACCTTGCAATGGAACAAAATATATCCGCAATGAAAGAACCATATATTCCAAGAATATGAAAACTGAGATGGGCACAGATCAGTGGAGACTTTTGATGACACACCTTTTGTCGCTTCAAAATCAATTATGTTATGAAATCACATCAGCCTTCCCTCTTACTGGACATTTTTTCAATTACAGAGAAAGCATGCTCAATTGGTGCCCAATTGGAAGAAATGCTTCTATAGAAGATCGCAAGATTTGGGAAGAAATAGATAAAGATGGTAAAATTAGAAAGCCTCTTTTGGAAAAGATTAGAGAATTTATTAGCCCCTTACAAATGGACTTATCTGTTAAATTAGGCGGCGACACTTCATTTGATATTTATCCGTTAGGATGGGACAAAACTTATCCTTTAGTGGAAACTGAATATTTCAATGATTATGAAAAAATATATTTTATTGGCGATCGCTGTGAGCGTAATGGTAATGATTATGAAATCTACGAATACTACAGAACCATATCCCATAAAACAACAGGCGTTGAACATACATGCGAGATAGTGAATAATATTCTATACTCAAACGTATCATAATTATGCACCTGTAGCACAACTGGATAGTGCAACAGCCTTCTAAGCTGTAGGTTACTGGTTCGAGTCCAGTCAGGTGTACCACTAGAGCGAGAAATGACAGAAGAAGAAAGAATAAGAATATTTGAAAATTTTTTAAAAAATGGTATGAATATATCACCCTTTGGGTTCCGATCGGATTATGATAAAGAAAATTTCTTCACAATGGTGGAAGAATATCTGACAGCGATGTCTGACAAAGCAGTTAACGTTAGTTACGATTATAATAACGATATGACAATACATATTGATGATAGATTTATTTGTAGCTATATGATAAATTCAAGTTATACGACTCTAACCGCTACTACTGGTTTAGATATAACTGATGAAGATTTGACATTGTGTTTTACAATGTTGTTTTTGACGGTAAAAGAATTAACATCTATGATCAAATCACTAACTGAAATGTTTTCAAAATTACAAGGCGATGAAAAAGATGACGAAGATAAATACTACAAAAGTAATTCTAATCGCAAATTTGTGCCAACTAGCAATTTACCAAAGAACATACAAAACAATATCAACAAAATCAGAGAACTGCAAAAATCGATATTATCAGAAAATCAAAAATATAAAATTTCTAAAACAAAAAAAGACAAAGAGGATTAACAATGACAATACACAGAGATATGTTCGACAAAAAGAAAGAAGAAAAGCCAATTCGTTTAGTGCCTCCATCAATATGGACAGATAGAACAGTTATGGTTTCTGGTGGTTTCGATCCGATTCACGCAGGACATGTGCAGATGATTAAAGATGCAGCTAACCACGGCTCTGTAGTTGTAGTGGCAAATTCAGATGAATGGCTTATGAGAAAGAAAGGATATGTCTTTATGCCTTGGGAAGAAAGGGCATTAATATTAAAAGAAATCAAGGGTGTTGTAATGGTAGCTGCAGTAGATGATTCTGATGGGACTGTTTGTAATGCAATTCGTATGTTACGCCCGGACTTCTTCGCAAATGGGGGCGATAGAGGTAAATGCAATACTCCGGAACAAGATGTGTGTGAAGAGTTGGGAATTGACATGTTGTGGGGCATCGGCGGAGACTTTAAAATGAATTCTTCTTCTGATTTAGCAAAAAATTTAATAAAAAATTATCCAAAATAATGCTTTTTTGATGCTTAAGAAATACTTATAACTGTAAACACGCTGTTTGCTCCCTCCTAAATTTTAAAAGAAGATCTTTGGATCTTCTTTTTTTTTGGTTTTTATTGACTATTTATAAGCAAAAGTGGAGTGTTACATATGAACAATAAGACATGGCGCAATTTCTTTTATCAATTAAACAAAGAAGAGCCAGTATATGATCCGAATTTGTCACTAATAGACGAATCATTATTTGACGATTACGATTTAACTTACTTGACAGAATCTGAAATAAAATTATTAATGGAAGGGCGCAAGGAAAACGTCATTCAAAAGTATAGAGATTCAGTCGAAGAAGAGTCTTTAGACACAATAATTGAGTTTGATGAACAATACAAATATAAACATCTAATGTGGATGGCTAAGGTTCTTTCTCAATATCCACAAGAAGAACAACAGATGAAAATTGATGATTTGGTTGCTGCAATTTCGGACTTCATAAGATATAGTAAAGCGCTAAAAAGAAAAGATATCAATTCATATAAAAGTATAGAAGATTTATTGGGCTCAATTCAAATGGACGTTATCGAACCTAGAATAGCCAAAGCCAAAAAGAAGAGAGCCGGCGACAGACAAGCACAAGAGTTTATCAACACCGGACAAGGCTCAGTTATCTATGAAGACGAAAGATACTTTGTTGTTCGTCCTGACTCTCGCGAAGCATCTTGTTACTTTGGCTCCAAAACACGTTGGTGTATCGCCCAGACAGGTAACTCTTATTTCAATTCTTATACACAAGGTGAGGGTAAGATATTTTACTTTATCAAAGACGATACAAAAAAGAACGAAGCCTACAATTACAAAATGGCTGTTGAAATGTCACAAGGTGGGGAAGGTTTAATTTATAATAATATCTGGGATCGCCATGACGAGCAATATGAAATCCAATCAAGTGATTTATATGATTTAATCTTAACACTAGTCGAATCCTTTGAAATGGAAGACGAAAAAGCTGAAGTAATTGCATCTGAAATTGAATCACATGCAATTGACAATCCACCTGAGTCTCCTTTGGCAGATCTCAACGATAAAATACAACAAGGTGAATATGACGGCGGCTTTGTGAGCATCGAAAGTTACTACGAAGACTACGACGAACAGCCATATATGACAATCCATGCTAATGTTCAATTGAGCTATAGAATCAAAAACGATCAAGTAATACAGATGATAGAAAATGATGAAATTGATATTGAAGCAGCAGAAGAGAAAATTAAAGAAGCCATGGAAGATGGCGGCGAATTATTTGAAGCTCTTGACTCTGACGTTGACATCGGCGCCTCAAAGTATTGGTGGCCGAACGAATATGATATGGGCGATAACGCCATCACCGTTGAGATCAAAAAAGCAATTTATCCGGTTGAAGATTCTGAAGATCCAAACGCAACTTTTCCAGCGTGGGCAATTATAATTGAATTGAATGGTTTTGCAGATCCTGACAATGGCGGTACATATTATGGTAGCCAATTGCAAGACGCAGAACAGTTCTGTGAATATATGCAAGAAGAGTGGGGAGAGAGAAACGAACTTGACATTATGGAAGTTCTTGACAAACACCTTTTAAGATATATTCCAGAGTATGCCAAATCACAATCCGCAGCATTCCAAAGTTTAAAATCAGAATTTACCAGCGGTAAGCATGACTTAAATGATAATGTATATTATACCGTTGACGATGAAGACGATGAAGATTCAGATTTAAACTTACACATTGAATTTACTTTTGCACTTAACGACAATTATTTCAAGTATAGACTTTACGATGGCGAAGAAATAACTAACGCAAGTGGAAATAAAGTTATTCGCGCTAAGAGATCAAAAATAGAAGCACAAAGAATTTTAGGATTTGATTTGAATAAACCTAGAGTGACACATAATCTCGAAGCCGGAATCACTAATGTTTATAATAAAGCAAGAGAATACAGCACTAGACAACTAAAACTTGACTTTGGCGCTGAGTGGGCAGAAAGCTTCGAAGATGAAATGGTTTTCCCAGAAACTCCAGCTACTGTAAACAAGCCTAATGTAAGATTAGAAGCCCCACTCACACAAGGACTGGTACCAGAATATGCGAACATAAATATTCAATATAATATTTACGTCCCTTTTCACAGATCAGAAGCAGAATTATCTGTTATTATGAACTTCTTTAACTTCATAAAGACTAATTATGATGATATACGTTCATACGTTTATAAGTATATGCAGCAAGACAATAGTTTTCGAGCTACGGATGGAGATACTATGCTAAAAGAAAGCGTTTTAGATGACATTCTGGAATCACATTTTTTTCTTAGAGAGATAGATGAAGAACTGGAATTATTTGAAAAGAAAAAGCGCAAGAAGAAAAAGAAGAAGGGCAAGAAAGACGCTTGCTATCACAAAGTTCGTGCAAGATATGATGTGTGGCCGTCAGCATATGCCTCTGGGGCACTTGTAAAGTGTCGTAAAGTAGGTGCAGCCAATTGGGGCAACAAGTCTAAGAAAACAAATGAGGATATCGAAAAGGATATAGAATTGGATTTGGAGTTTTTGCAAGAGGTAGAAGAGCTAGTAGCATTGGACGAAAAAAAAAAGAAACGTAAATTAACTTCTAAGCCGTCTTCTGAAAAATCTCTAAGAGATTGGTTTGGAAGAAGAGGTGCCAAGGGTAGCAAAAAAGGTTGGGTAGACTGTAATGCTCCTGATGGCAAAGGTGGCTACAAATCTTGTGGCAGATCATCTGGAGAGAAAAGAAAGAAATACCCCGCATGCCGCCCAACCCCCGGCGCATGTAAAAAATCAAAAGGCTCTAAGGGCAAGTCGTGGGGCAAAAAAGGATCAAAGAAAAAATGAAAGTGTCAAAAACAAAACTAAAATCAATTATTAAAGAAGAACTTCTACGCCTTATAAAAGAAGGTGAATATAATGTCGGAGAACGCTCAGAACGGGATCTTATGATTGCAAATATTTATGAGATGATTGATGATATATACGGTACAAAATCCCTCGCCCAAAGATATAAATTTTCTGAAATGTCTGATGAAGAAATTCACGCACTCCATAAAGAGTGGGACGCTAAATATACTGATTGGCATAACGAAGAAAGAGTACAAGACGATCTAGAAGATTTATATATTCAATCTGAAAAAGAATTGATGTCTTTCATTGATCTTCAAAAGGCAGAAGCAGAAGCTGAATCCGAAAGACAAATGATGATGACACCAGAAGAAGGTGAAGAGTTTCCAAGGCAAGCTGGAATGTCTAGACAAGTAACCAGAAGAAATACCAGAAATAGAATGAAAGAAATGATTCAAAAAGAAATGTCTTATGTTTTGACTGAAATGTTTGGAAAAGATATAAAAGTAGAAAAAGATGATGAGTATTATTTGATTAAATATCCAAACGACATTAACTTTGCTGTACTTGTGCTAGACGCTGACTCACACACAGTACTGCTTGAGCCTCTGGGCTATGGCTTTAAAATTAAAAAAGGAGATCCGCCGTTTAGAATGGCAAAGCCGGTGTTCTTAAGAATGTTTGGAGAGAAGAGTCGCGAAATCGATCCCGATACTGGAAAAAGAATTAATACTATAAATCTTTCTGAAGGATTGAAGCGCCATATTGACACGACAACACCTTTAACTGATAATATCTATCGTGTCGGCTCAAAAAAATACTTCAATATCATTAAAGAAGCAAAAACAGCTTACAAGAAAGGTATCTATAAGCCCCTGAACGAAGAAGAAGAACAATTGTTAAATTCAGATTTAGGTGAATGGGCAATGTTTGAAGGCGAGCGTGTACCTCTTGACTTTCCAATGTATACAGAGACTCTAGAAGAAAAAAAGAAGAAAAAGAAAGATCCACCAATTGGAAAGCCAATGAAAAGTTCTGGTGGAAAGAAATACCAAGTCTATGTTCGTAATAAAAAGACTGGTAGAATTAAAAAGATATCTTATGGCGACTCTAAAGGTGGGCTTAAAGGTAATTGGAACAGCGCTGAAGCTCGTAAAAACTTTGCAAGCCGTCACAACTGCGCAGAAAAGAAAGATCGCACTAAAGCTGGATATTGGGCTTGTAGAGCACATAAAGACTTTGGTACTAATGTACCGGGTAGATTTTGGTAAAAGGAGAAAACCATGGCTATTAAAGTAAGAATATTAAGAGAAAACAAAAAGAAAGTAATCAAAAAACAAGAGCAA
>Ga0115012_10000973_pt1:0-2500 | contig 16443 bp, 12 predicted proteins | sample TroAtlMetagenome_FD_88706 | JGI IMG/M metagenome (GOLD analysis project Ga0115012, IMG submission 88706) | Marine eukaryotic phytoplankton communities from Atlantic Ocean - Tropical Atlantic ANT10 Metagenome | ecosystem: Environmental > Aquatic > Marine > Oceanic | place: Tropical...
CTGAACCGTGTCTGATGCTGAATATGTGAGGCCTTTACTGGTTGTCGATGATGACAAGAAACTTTGCGGTCTGATTCGTGAATACCTTGATCCGCTGGGTTATCGGGTTTCCATGCGCCATACGGGACCTGAGGGACTGCAAGCCGCCCTCGAGGGTAGTTATGAGGCAGTCATTCTTGACGTCATGATGCCGGGGATGGATGGCATAGAGGTTCTTAAAAACCTCAGGAAAAAGTCAACGGTACCGGTTCTCATGCTAACCGCGATGGGTGAGGAGTCCGACCGTATTGCAGGTCTTGAAATGGGAGCAGATGATTATCTTCCGAAAACGTTTTCGACCCGTGAACTTCTTGCGCGCCTCAGAGCCGTGATGCGGCGCTCTCGCAGGGAAGAGGTTAAATCCAACGAGAGTCGTGACGAATTTAGGATCGGGGATCTCTGCTTGAAAGAGGGCGCTCACCTTGCGACCAAAGGGGGTGAGGTGCTCGATCTGACAGCTCTTGAATTTGCGATTCTGGGGTCGCTTATGCGGGCTGGAGGGAGGGTCAAAAGCAGAGAGGAGCTGATTGAAGAGGTGTCGAAGCGCAAGTTCGATGTGTTCGATCGCTCCATTGATGTTCATATCTCAGCGCTGCGTAAGAAGCTGGGAGATGACGCCAAGGCACCGATCTACATAAGGACCATCCGGGCCGTTGGGTACCAACTTATTGGCAAGGAAGAAGAGCAGGTATGAAATGGATTGATGCGAGCGCGGATTATTTGAGAGCAACGGTCTGAACGAATCATGTCTCGTCCACATCTTACTCTTTATGGACAAATCCTATTCTGGTTTTTCCTGAATCTTGCGTTGGTGGCAGCAATTCTTTTTTTCGTGCTCAAGCTTCAGTTTCGAGTCGATCCGGTAGAATTACTTGGAGGTCGGACGAGGGAGCAGTTTCGAGCAGCGTCCCGTGTGATGAGTGGAGAGCTCCGCAACGCTCCCCGGGTGGAGTGGGAGGAGATTTTGACACGATATGCGGGGTTTTATGGGGTTAAAATGGCGCTTTATCGGCCGGAGGGCCAGCTCCTTTGGGAAGGGCAGCAGCTCAAATTACCTGATGAGTTACTGCGTGAGGCGGGGAGAAGGCCTGCTCGCCGGGCGCGGCCGGGGGGCGCTGTGCCGCCTTCACGACGAACTGAGGAAGGAAGGCAGGGGAGGAGGCCCGGCCCTGCTGAGGGCGGCCAGGGAGAGGGGCGATTTTTGCGTCGCCCCGGAGGTGAGGTCGGAGGCCCGGAAGGTGAACTCATTGATCCCATTGATAACGCGGTGCGCTCAACGGATCGTAGACAGCGGCCTTCCAGCTCACGTGGATTGATTGAAGAACCGGACGTGCAGATTATTTATATCGGAAAAGCTGGGAGCCCAAAAAAGCACTGGGCGGCAGCAAGGGTCTCACTCGGAAGCCGGGAATACCGCCATCCTCCCGAGGCTCTGCTGGTGGCGACATCCGAAGCCTTGGGCGGCAATGGAATTTTTTATGATGGCCGCCCATGGTTGTGGGCGATCGCGGGCGGCCTTTTCGTCTCGGCCTTGATTTGGTTTCCCTTTGTCGCAAGGGTATCACGGAGATTGCGGCGGCTTACCAGTGCGGCGGAATCAATTTCGGAAGGAGACTTTGATGTAGAGGTAGCTTCAAAGAGAACGGACGAACTGGGGCGCTTGAGCCGAGCTGTGCAGCGTATGGCCAATCGTCTCGATGATTATCTCAGGGGCCAGAAACGATTTCTTGGAGATATAGCGCATGAGTTGTGTTCACCACTTGCACGCTTACGGATGTCCGTGGCCGTCCTAGAGCAGAAAATACCATCGAGCAATCGGCAGGATCTGGACTCTTTGAATGAAGAGGCGGAGCAGCTTTCCCAGCTCATCAACGAGCTACTTGATTTTTCCAAGGCCTCGATCGCGGTGGAGGCTCTTCCAACTCACAGCATTGATGTGGCTATTCTGTTTTCTGAATTGGCTGAGCGGGATGGAATCGGAGGAAATTTTGAAATCCATTGTTCTCCTGAACTTAAGGTCACGGCGAACTTCGACTTGCTTCGCAGAGCTCTCGGCAACGTCATCCGCAACGCCCAGCGTTATGCGGGCGAAGGGGGACCGATCGAACTCAGGGCGGAGAACATTGGGACAACTGTGATTCTTGAGGTCCGGGACAGGGGCCCGGGAATCCCCGAAGAGTGGTTGGAGAGGGTCTTTGAGCCTTTTTCTCGCCCGGAAAAAGCACGGACGAGGGAAGCAGGCGGGGCTGGCTTAGGCCTGGCGATTGCTAAAACCTGCGTCGAAGGTATGGGGGGCAGGATAAGAGTAGAAAATAGAGATGGAGGAGGTTTAACCGTGCGCCTTGAGATGTTTTGCGACGAATCAGGCATCTCTGGTGCTCTGGACGAGGGCTCAGGGGGACCAGAGATAAGGAAAAAGCTTTAAAACAAGGGTTTAGAGCCTATTTCGATGGAACTGAAA
>Ga0115012_10000973_pt1:5000-16443 | contig 16443 bp, 12 predicted proteins | sample TroAtlMetagenome_FD_88706 | JGI IMG/M metagenome (GOLD analysis project Ga0115012, IMG submission 88706) | Marine eukaryotic phytoplankton communities from Atlantic Ocean - Tropical Atlantic ANT10 Metagenome | ecosystem: Environmental > Aquatic > Marine > Oceanic | place: Tropical...
CAACTGAGTCTGTCTTGCAGTCCTTGGAATGACTCGACCTTTTTAGTATGTCTCATATCTGGTTTTCAGATGTGGGGCCATACGGCAAAATTACGAAACTGGTTTACCGCTTTGGCGGAAAACCAGTTTCAAACTACGATGCAGGAGTTAAGCACCTGCGTCGTTAGCTGATTTCGAGAACAGGAATCAAGCTGTTAAGGGCATAGAGTGAATGCCTTGGTGCCAACAGGCGATGAAGGACGTGATAAGCTGCGATAAGCTTCGGAGAGCCGCACACAGGCTTTGACCCGGAGATTTCCGAATGGGGTAACCTGATTCCAGTAATATGGAATCGTTCCATCCTGAATAAAATAGGGATGGATACGCGATACCTGGTGAAGTGAAACATCTCAGTAACCAGAGGAAAAGAAAACGAATGTGATTCCGTAAGTAGCGGCGAGCGAAAGCGGAATAGCCCAAACCGGGGCCTTTGGTCCCGGGGTTGTAGGACCCTTGATGGGACCTCGGAAGGTAGTCTAAAACGTTGGAAAGCGTTTCCATAGCGGGTGACAGGCCCGTGGACGAAACCGGAAGAGGCCCTGTGGAGTTCCTGAGTAGCGCAGCACACGTGAAACGTTGCGTGAATCTGCCCCGACCACGGGGTAAGGCTAAATACTAGTTGGCGACCGATAGTGAACCAGTACCGTGAGGGAAAGGTGAAAAGTACCGCTGCGAGCGGAGTGAAATAGAACCTGAAACCCTATGCCTACAAGGTGTCAGAGCCCCTTCGGGGGTGATGGCGTGCCTTTTGCTTAATGAGTCTGCGAGTTACTCTCTGTGGCAAGCTTAAGGTCTTTTGGACCGGAGGCGTAGCGAAAGCGAGTCCGAATAGGGCGTTTAGTTGCAGGGGGTAGACCCGAAGCGGAGGTGACCTACCCATGGCCAGGTTGAAGCGTGAGTAAAATCACGTGGAGGACCGAACCGTTGTGTGTTGAAAAACGCTCGGATGAGCTGTGGGTAGGAGTGAAAGGCTAATCAAACCCCGTGATAGCTGGTTCTCTCCGAAATGCATTTAGGTGCAGCGTCACGTGCTGAAGGACGGGGGTAGAGCACTGAAAGGGCTAGGGGGCATACCCGCCTACCAACCCCTATCAAACTCCGAATACCGTCCGGTGGAGCGTGGCAGTGAGACAGTGGGGGATAAGCTTCATTGTCGAAAGGGAAACAGCCCAGATCAGCAGCTAAGGTGCCTAAAGTACGCTAAGTGGAAAGGAGGTGGAGTCTCATAGACAGTGAGGATGTTGGCTTAGAAGCAGCCACCATTTAAAAAAAGCGTAACAGCTTACTCATCGAGAGACTCTGCGCCGAAAATAATTGGCGATAAGCGTGCTACCGAAGCTCTGGATGTCATCCTTATGGATGGCGTGGTAGGAGAGCGTTCCCAGTGCAGCGAAGGGTGATGGTGACTGACCCTGGAGCGCTGGGAAGTGAGTATGCAGACATGAGTAACGATAAGACCGGTGAAATCCCGGTCCGCCGTAAACCCAAGGTTTCCCGGGCAACGTTTTTCGTCCCGGGGTTAGTCGGGACCTAAGCCGAGGCCGATAGGCGTAGGCGATGGAAAGCCTGTCAATATTCAGGCACCTCCGACCCTTAAACTGGGGGGACGCGGTTTGAAAAGTAGCTAGGTTATTGAATTCCGAGATGATCCTACGGGTGATTCGCACTACCAGACAAACCGCCAAGAAAAGCCCCAGCATATGCTAAGGAGCCCGTACCGTAAACCGACACAGGTGGGTGGGTAGAGTATACCAAGGCGCAAGAGTGAAACCTGGTTAAGGAACTCGGCAAAATGGCTCCGTAACTTCGGGATAAGGAGTGCCCCTTTTGGGGGCCGCAGTGAATTGGCCCATCCGACTGTTTAGCAAAAACACAGCATTGTGCTAAGGCGTAAGCCGACGTATACGATGTGACACGTGACCAATGCCAAAAGATTACGGTAAGGTGTTAGCCCTCGTGGCGAAGCTCCGAGCCCAAGTCCTGGTGAATGTCGGCCGTAACTATAACGGTCCTAAGGTAGCGAAATTCCTTGTCGGGTAAGTTCCGACCTGCACGAATCGTGCAACGAGATGGGCGCTGTCTCAACCAGGAGCTCAGTGAAATTGTAACACCGGTGAAGATGCCGGTTACCTGCAGAAGGACGGAAAGACCCTATAGACCTTAACTGTAAGCTGTTACTGTTTATTTGATTTCAATGCTCAGCATAAGTGGGAGGCTTTGAAACGGCGTTTTAGGGCGTCGTGGAGCCGCCAGTGAGATACCACCCTTTGGTATTGGATGATCTAACCCCGAGCCGTTATCCGGCCGGGGGACCCTGGCAGCCGGTCAGTTTTACTGGGGCGGTATCCTCCTAAAGAGTAACGGAGGAGCGCGAAGGTGGGCTCAGCGCAGTTGGCAACTGCGTGTCGAGTGTAAAGGCACAAGCCCGCCTAACTGCGAGACCTACAAGTCGAGCAGATACGAAAGTAGGCCTTAGTGATCCGGCGGTTGAATGTGGAATTGCCGTCGCTCAACGGATAAAAGGTACCTTAGGGATAACAGGCTGATCGCGCCCAAGAGTTCATATCGACGGCGCGGTTTGGCACCTCGATGTCGGCTCGTCGCATCCTGGGGCTGGAGAAGGTCCCAAGGGTCCGGCTGTTCGCCGGTTAAAGCGGCACGCGAGCTGGGTTCAGAACGTCGCGAGACAGTTCGGTCCTCTATCCTCTGTGGGCGTAGGAGAATTGAGGGGTTCACTTTCTAGTACGAGAGGACCGAAAGTGACGCACCTCTGGTGTTCCAGTTGTTCTGTCAAGAGCATTGCTGGGTAGCTAAGTGCGGAAGAGATAAGCGCTGAAAGCATCTAAGCGCCAAGCTCCTCCCAAGATAAATTCTCCCTGAGGATCGTGGTAGACCACCACGTTGATAGGCTGGCGGTGTAAGTGCAGTAATGCATTAAGCTCACCAGTACTAATCATCCGATTGGCTTGATTCCTCTCTCTCGAGATCGGGAATTTCAAGGACCAAGACGGACTAGGTCAAAGAGATCGAGACGCAGAACTTTTGTTTGAATTCTTCACATGGATGTCAGGGAGCGGCCTGACTTTGGTAATCAGGGGCCGTGTGTCGGGTGAATGCCCGCACGACGCCCGGCCTCTGGTGACCACAGCGTAATGGAACCACCCGGTCCCATTCCGAACCCGGAAGTGAAACGTTACTGCGCCGATGGTAGTTGGGCGAAAGGCCCTGCGAGAGTAGGTCGTTGCCAGTTATTTGCCCGGCTTCTTCGAAAGAAGGAGCCGGGCGTTTTTTTTTACTATTGATCCTCGAGAGGAGAAAGGTGCGACTGTCTCCAAAATGGTGGCCTTCCAAGGAGGTAAACCGGTAGGCTTTGGCTGCGGAGGAGCTCAAATGGTGACTGATCACTCATTTCCTCCCTCTTTCCCCGTTATGTTGAATCAAGTTGCTATAGTCCGCCTCGGCGCTGTCATTATTTTTCTCGGAGTTGCGCTCGGAGCTTTCGGCGCTCATGGCCTCGAGGACCTGCTGAAAGAAAATGAACGGGTGGAAACCTGGGATACGGCCGTTCTCTATCACCTTTTTCATGGTATTGGCCTTCTTGTCGTGGGCCTCTTTCGCGTCCCGCCACGCGGGGTGTGGATATGGTTTACTCTCGGGATTCTCATTTTCTCGGGTTCGCTTTATGCGCTATCGCTGACAAATTTCACTAAGCTCGGGATGATCACTCCCGTTGGGGGGCTCGCTTTCCTGGGAGGCTGGCTGCTGCTGTTCCTGAGGGCCGGTCTATTGGTAAAGCGGTAGAACGAAGCCGTGGCAGCCATTATTTGAATCAGGGGTTCGGAGAGATCCTGAGCCAGGGAGTCTGCCTCGTTCCAATAAGACGGGACAGCTCCAGAATCCGACAGCCTTTGCTGATACACTTGACACGCGGTGGGGAGGGTGTGTCATCACATATCTGCCATGCAAAAGACAATGCTTACCGTAGTCAGCCTTATATTGTGTGTCCTCCCGGGGGCCGCCCTTGCCGAGGAGCAAAAGAAGGGAAAAGAATCCGGCTTCAAACATATTTTTGACGGTAAGAGCCTTGAGGGCTGGGAGGAGATGCCCAAGGTGGAGCAGCAGGCATGGAGCGTTCAAGGTGGCATCATCGTTGGAGAAGGGGACAAAGGCCGCGGATACTTAGTCTACAGTAAGGACAAGAATATTGCAGATTTTGAGTTAAAGTTCCTTTACCGGTTCCCAGGAAACGGAAACAGCGGGGTCAACATTCGGGCACGAATTGATAAGACAGGGCGCCGCAAGTTTGAGGGGTACCACGCAGATATCGGGCAAGTGGGTATCGGAGGGAAGGTTCTGGGGGCCTGGGATTTCCACACTCCGGGACGGAGAGAGCATCGTTGCTTCAGGGGGGATGACCTTGTGATCGATAAGGATGATAAGCCTACCATTACTCCCCTGAAAAATGCGGTTACCGTGGAGGACATTAATAAGGGGGGGTGGAATGAGCTGCATGTTATCGCCAAGGGGAACAGTTTTCAGTTTTTCCTCAACGGAAAGCCCTCGGCAAAGTTCGTTGAGCACCTTCCTGAGGCTAAGAGACTACGGAGCGGTATGATCCAGCTTCAACTTCATGACCCCGGAATGATTGTCCACTTCAAGGATATTCGCCTTAAGGTTCTTAAGTAGAGGCGAATACTGCTGAGGCGGAGTTTCGTCTCCACGGTGCCAAGAAAGCAGATAGGGCCCGATACCAGACCATGGAATGCTTCCAGCTCCGTCCAATTGGGAGAATTAAGACCCCGTACAAGGATAAATTCGGGGTCCCCAGGCAGGCAGGGTTGGTGCCGTCCGTTATGGGTAAGCTCGTGCTCGATCCGGCCTTCCGGAAAGAAGAGGCTTTTCGGGGGATTGAAGAGTGCTCTCACGTTTGGATCCTCTTCCTCTTTGATAGGGTCCGAGAGAAGGATGTTCGTCTCAGTGTCCGCCCTCCCAGACTCGGCGGGAACCAGAAACTTGGGGTTTTTGCGAGCCGTTCCCCCTACCGTCCAAACCGGATTGGAATGTCTGCCTGCAGGCTGCATGGTGTTGAGACAGACGAGCAGGGAGAAATGGCTCTCCTGCTCTCTGGAGTCGACTTGATTCATGGGACTCCAGTGCTCGATGTGAAGCCCTACCTTCCCTACGCGGATATGATTGAGGAAGCATGGTCAAAGATTGCTCCCGAGGCACCGGAAAGGTGGCCCGTCCGTATCGCGGAGGAAGTCCGCGAGGTCTTTGAGGCTCTCCCTGACGAGAAACAGCAGGTCGTGCTGGAAACTCTCTCCCTCGATGCCCGCCCTGCCTTTCACGAAAAAGAGACCAGAACGTATTTTTTCAGGATCTATGAGTTGGATGTCGGTTGGGAGATTGTGGAGGGGAGATGTGTAGTATGTTCAATCAGGACCGTGGACGAGCAGACGCAATAGCGATTGAGGAGGGTCAAAATTTGTGATCTAACATCGGGTCATGGGTGATTCTTCCGATGCGACTGCGCCAATGGGCGAACCCGTACAGCAATTTGCGGTGTTCCTTCAGAATCGCGCGGGCTCTCTCGAGGCCCTGATTCAGCTCCTGAAGCAGGCCCGGGTCGAGCTGCTGGGGTTTAGCGTGCAGGATTCCCGCGACGCGACGGTAGCGAGGATCGTTACCAGTGATCCAGATACTGCGCAGCAGGTCTTTTTGGAGAAAGGAATTCCCCATACAACTGCAGATCTCCTGGTTGTCGCTCTGCGGCACCCAGTGGAAGAGTTCCAGAAATGTCTTCGAGAACTACGGGCAGCGGAGACCAATCTGGACTTTGCCTATACCCTGCTGCCTCACCCGGAGGGGCTGACTTTAGTCGCCCTGCATGTGGAGGACGTAGAGTTTTCTCAGTCAGTCCTCCACCGGGCAGGGGTCAAGATCCTCTCTCAAGAGGGGCTCAGCCGGTAACTTGTCGGGTTGGAGTAGTCCGGGGTCAGGGAAGCCGTTCGAGTGCTGGTAAGCCTCGTTGAAGAAGGGTCCTGTCAACGCTGTCACTCGCCTTAGGGTCGAGATAGATGACGTAGGGGACGTCATCTATCCGAATGGAGTGCACGCCATCCTTCGCGGTCTTCAGGGCGGATACGAGAGATTCCATGTCCGTGATCTGCTGCCCATTTGCCTCGGTGACAATACGATTACTCACTTGATCGTAACCAATAGTAGCTGGCGTTCGAATAACTCGACTCAGGAACACGAGACGAGACCTTCCCTCTTCGTAATCTTCAGGGTTGTTAAGTGCGTCAAGCAGGTCGAGAGGGGCCCGGCTCCTCCATTCCTTTCCATAGGCTTCCAGATACGAGCGGGTAAGCTCCTGAAAAACCAACCCTCCCTTGATGAGGTAAGGAGGGGCTTTGTCATACATGTGGCTTGGGATCAGGCTGTCAGGTGGCCGCCTCAGGGTAGCCTCAAGATTCTTTTCCTTTCCGTCGCGCATGATTACCAGAGCCAGCTTTTCACCCACTTGCTTGGATCCACGGACGAGGTGGCTCCACGAAAGGCGGCCATAGGACGAATCCTCGTAGTAGCCCCGGCGATCAATGGCGTGGCCATCAAGGGTGAGAAGAACATCTCCTTCCTGAAGGCCGCTTTCCGCAGCACCGCTTCCCGGGAGAACACGGCTCACATAAATGCCCCCCTGCTCCTCGCGCAGTCCAAGCCATTTCCTGAACTGTGGGTCTTCAGTAAGAACTGTGGCGATCCCGAGAGAGGGAAACCCTTCATGCGTGCCATCACTGACATCCTTGAGGAATTGGTTCAGAATATCTGGAGAAACGACATCACAGATCTGGTCCTTGGAATTGTAGCTTGCAAGGATGCCAATGAGTTTGCCATCGCGGGTCACCGGTAGAGTATAGCTGCTAGATGCACTTTGCATCGACGCTTTGACTTCATAGCAGAGGAAGAAGTGCCCGCTCGCAAAGGTGGAAAGGAGGTCCACAGAGCGGATGGATCCTACGGTTCTGATCGCATCACCGTTATCCTCAAGTTGCCAGATATCAACCTCTTCACCGGGCTTTGCAGATCCTCCGATCGAGAGGGTTCCAAGGGTCTTGATCCAATTTCCATCAGCTCCTGCCTCTGGTCGTAGCAGTGCCAGGTTAGCCTCATAATCAATGGCGACGACCTCGGCAGGGACGGTATGAGCTCCGTCAGCAGACTCAAACTCGATATAGGTGGCGTTGGCCGCCATTTCACCGGTGGTAAGTATATTGCCGTCTTCGAGGACCGCACCAAGACCACGTCGGCGGCTGGGTTGGTTAAGCTCCCACGGTTGAGCAACACTATGGGTCTGAATGGTTGTGTTGATGCGAAGGAGACCCTCGAATTCCACGGCCCCATGGACCGGGTGAGCGAGGCCGATTGCCCCGAAGATCGAAAGGAGCCAGAGAAAGGATAAATGGTTGTAAGACATGGTCAGGATGCAGGCTGTTTTTCACCAAGGTAGTGAGATCTGAAGATCCCATTCTGTTTCATGATTCTCTTGTTAGCAGAGTCAACCTCGGCAGCAGGAATCACAATGGGGCGGGCCAATCCGTTACACTTGATGGTAATGAACTCCGGCAGGTCATCCGCGTAGAGGAGCTCATAGGCATGGTTCAGGTTCTTCACCGTCTCTCCGTTAATTTCATCCACGACCGTTCCCTTGAAGCCTGTGATAAACGAAGTTAATCGGTCACTTTCTACTCGCGTAATAACCACGACGTCCTCGCGCTCCTTGAAAATTGCGTCTTCTACGTAGTTCTGGAAAATTTTTCGGACACGAGGGCTGTCAAATCCATAGGTCGAGTAGAGATTGAAATCCAGTGGTTGGAACACCAGACCTGCGAAGAAAACAAAACGGGGCCGCTCGCCGTAACGCACCGCATAAATGCGGGAGTGAGGGAAGGCCTTTAGCGTGATCGTGACGGCCTTTTTTTCGCCCTTCCGGAGAAACTCCAAGGCGACCTCATCCCCTGCAAATTTGCGTTCAACAACTTCGTGGAGAACCACTTTCTCTCCCTCCACTTCGATATTACCTGCATTATCAACAGGCTTTCCGTCGATGGAGAGAAGGACGTCCCCGGGCTCCATGATCCCGTCGCAGGGCCCGGTCGGCAGAACGGAGGCGACCATTACCCCGAGACCGTCTTCAGGAACTTGCAGAGCTTTCCGCATGGCAGGGTTGAAGAGAGGGAATTCAGTGATCCCTAAATCCACATATTTGTCGTAGCTCCCATCTCCAATGTCCTTCAGGAATCGTTTGATCACTGGGGTGGGAATCATGTAGCCCGTGTTATCTGCCTGCCGCAGGCCCTGAAAGGCAACTCCCACGACCTTGCCATCTTGGAGGACCGGTCCGCCCGAGTTGCCCGGGTTGATCGCAGCGTCGATCTGGACGACAAGATGCGAGTCGACGCGGGAGTGTGCGTAGGGACGAAAGTCAATACGTGAGACAACTCCTCTGGTGACCGAGATCCGGTCTCCTCCTACGGGATAGCCAATTGCCCTGACTTGGCTTTCCAACGCAGGGACGTCTCCAAATTCCAGATACTTGAGACCTTCAAAGGGCGCCTCATCTTCAACCTCCAGAAGGGCAAGATCACAGTCATGGGCAATGTGGATGACACGGGCCGGGTGCTTCTGGGCTGAGCCCCGCCGTGTGATGAGGACGCGGTTGGCATTGGACACCACATGAGCATTGGTCATGAACTGATTAGGGCCGATCATGAAGCCGGAGCCTGTGCCTCCTCCGAACCGACCTGAGTTCCAAGGCGTCCGGTAGTCAGCGGACTGAGTGGCACACTCGATCCGCACGACCGATTTATAGATGTCCGCATTGGCCGCAGCCGGGTCTTTCTGCCCCATGGACAAGGGACCTGAGCACAGCAAGATGGCACCGCCGAGTGGCAGCAGAAGTTTCTTCATGGCGGCAAGCTAGGCGTATTTCGCCCGGAATAAAGCGGAATCCGGGATTAACTTGAACGCTAGACGTTGAAGCGGAACTCAATCACGTCTCCATCCTGCACCTCATATTCTTTTCCCTCTATCCGAAGTTTCCCGACATCTCGCGCCGCGGCCTTGGACCCTGCCTCCACCATGTCCCCATAGGAGCATACCTCCGCAGCGATAAATCCGCGCTCGAAATCCGTATGAATAACTCCAGCTGCAGCGGGAGCCTTGGCGCCTGCGACGACAGTCCATGCGCGGCTCTCTTTTTCTCCAGCAGTGAGGAAGGTACGCAATCCGAGGAGGCTGTAAACCCCTCGGATCAAGCCAGCAGCACCAGAGTCCGTAACCCCCATTTCGGCAAGAAACTCGGAAGCCTCATCGGGCTCGAGGGCGATCAGTTCCTCCTCAACCCGAGCGGAGATCACTACCGCTTCAGCTCCGTGGGAGTTCGCGGTAAAATCTGCAACCCGCGAGACCATCGGATGCTGGCCGGGATTTTCGAGAGCACTCGAGAGTTCATCCTCGGAGACATTACAGGCAAAAATAGTCCGCTTGGAGGAGAGCAGACAGAAGTCCTTCAGCAGAGCCTCTTCCTCGGAGGACAGTTCTAGGGTCAGGGCCGGGCGTCCCTCCTCGAGATGGGGGATGAGTTTTTCCATCAAGGCGAGCTCGCGAATCGCGTCCTTGTCTCCTCCCTTGGCTTTCTTTTCCCGTGTGGACCGGCGCTTATGAGTGGCCGCAATGTCGGCAAGGATGAGCTCGGTGTTGATAATTTCGATGTCCCGGAGGGGATCAACAGAGCCAAGTTCATGAATGATGTCGTCATCCTCAAAACAGCGGACCACTTGGACGATGGCATCAACCTCCCGGATATTGGCAAGAAACTGATTCCCGAGGCCTGCTCCTTCGCTAGCTCCCTCTACAAGTCCCGCGATATCCACGAACTCAATTGCTGTGGAAATGACACTCTGGGACTGGTTCATCTCCGCGAGGACTCCAAGGCGCTCGTCTGGCACGCTGACAACTCCAACGTTCGGGTCGATTGTGCAGAAGGGATAGTTTTCCGCCTGCGCTTTGCGCGTGCGGGTGACCGCGTTGAACAGAGTGGACTTCCCAACGTTGGGGAGACCTACGATACCGGCTTTCAGCATGAGGCGCGGGCTTTAGCGAAGATTTGGCCAGCTGACCACTCCAAGCTGCGATTTAGGCAAAAAAATCGTAGTAAGGTTCGCAGGGGTCCCCGCTTTCCAGCCCCTTGGGGCTGTCCGGACGGGTTAGTAACTGTTAGCGGCTCGGAAGAAGAAGGAGGTAGTTCCTGACTGGGGTATTCCAGATCCTGCGTGTGGAGACCGGACCCCCTGGTATCCTTGGAGAGGCCCACAGGTCACTGGAGCGCCCGCCGTCGAGGTTTAATGCCGTTGTAATGGTGATCTCTGAAAGAGGTTGAGCGGCAAGCGCAGCACTGAGGCCGGCAAGCGTTGCCCCCTCCGCAACCCCGAAGGCCCACCGGTGCCGGCCGTTCCAGACGAGGAAGGATCGGGGACGTCTCTCCCGGTCGCTCAGGTCACGGACGACTGCGCTATTCTCAATGAGAAAGGGACCCGCTTGCAGAAGATGCCGGGTGGGAGAAAAGGAGCGCCAGTGCTGGCGGCGGAGAAGGCGCGGGGATTTCTCCACCGACAGTAGTCCGGATGTCAGGGAGGACTGAGAGTTCCACGTCCCGATGCGCTTTCCGTCCTCAATGACAAGGCCCAAGGGCTGACCCTCAGGAGTGAAGAACCCGCCATTAATTGCCGCTACTGCACCGTGGCCGGTGGCCGCGTCCTGCGCGCTTTGCCATTCGGTCGCCGGGCCCTGATCCTTGTCGGCCACGGCTATATCGTATTCCCGATCGTCGAAGAGCAGAAAGGTCAGAGCAACGTTCCCAGAGGTGACCTTTTTAATCCCTGCGTCCAGCGGAACAAGGGAGGGGGTGGATGAGGTGAGCAGGTCTTTTTCACGCGGCTCACCGATGAGCTCCCGGCTTCGGGAGGCGCGCTGCGGCAGGGCTGGCAAAGGAAGTGGTGCGGTTGTGGAGGCGCCAGTAACGGGAGGCCCCTGCGAGGGCTGCTCCGGAGAGCAGCCGAGCATGATAAGAGTGAGCGACAGGTAAAAGGCGCCATACTTCCAGATATCGCGTGGTATGTCGTCTTGAAACATCGCTACTTATTCCTGAGGGGCCGACGGTGAGGAGGAGTTTTGTGTATCAGGAGCTGGAAAGCCAGAGCAGAGCGTGGGGAAGTCCCTCTTATCGACATGAAAAAGGAGGCCGCTCATGGGTTCTCCACCAGATCAGACTGTTAAAGAGAACAGCACCGGACTCCGTTTCGGTGATTGTTCTGATTGAAGATTAGAGCCCTTGGTATACGAGTCC
>Ga0115012_10000977_pt1 | contig 16400 bp, 6 predicted proteins | sample TroAtlMetagenome_FD_88706 | JGI IMG/M metagenome (GOLD analysis project Ga0115012, IMG submission 88706) | Marine eukaryotic phytoplankton communities from Atlantic Ocean - Tropical Atlantic ANT10 Metagenome | ecosystem: Environmental > Aquatic > Marine > Oceanic | place: Tropical Atlantic Ocean...
AAGACGACCCAGCCGATCCAGCCGTGCGAAAAGGGCCACGCCGCGAACACAAAGGGCACGAGCGCGATGCTCAGCTTGATCTCGTCCCAGAGGTGCTGCTGGCGCTGGCGCAGCGCGCTCGCCGCGACGGCGTCGCTGATCGGGTCGGGCTCGGCCGAGTGCGGCTGCGTCTCGGGCTCCAGCTCGAGCGCGTCTATGACCTCGAGCTCGGGCTCTTCGTCCTTGGGCGCCTCGACGTCGGCGTCGGCCTTGGCGGGCTCGATTTCCTCTTCGGCGAGGCGCTGCGGGCGCCGGGCGGAGGCGGCCGCGACGGCGCGCATGGGGCGTCAACGGAAACGCCCTCTTTGGTTATACAACTCGCGATACACGCACGCACACGCGCGCGCTTAGCGACGCCCGATCGTCAGGAGCTCGCGCGATCAGTGTCCTGCCAGTCCACGGGCGGCGCGTCGCCCGAGAGGCCGAGCGCGCCGCCGCCCGCCGTGAGCAGCGCCGGCATGGTGCGCCCCAGGTTAAACGGCGGTCTGGACGAGCCGCTGTTGCTGAGCACGCTCGTGTGGTACTCCATCGGCACGCCGGAGACGCGCGTGTCCACGCCGGCGACTTGTTTGAGGAAGCGGTCCACCTTGGCCTGGTCGGTGACGGCGATCCCGCTGTTGGCCTTGTTGAGCGCGCTGCCGTAGCGACGCCACACCGTCACCGACGCCGGGCGGTCGTCCCGGAACTCGTCCCGGCTCTTGTCCCGGCGCGCGAGCCACAGCAGGTTGCAGAACAGCGGCTCGAAGACGGCGCGCGCGAGCGCGTTGGCGGAGTTGCCAAAGTCGCCTGCGACGTAGGCGTCAAAGGTGGGCGCGTCGCGCAGCAGCAGTCGCGTGTCGATCGACCAGTTGATCACGATGCCGTACTCCGACTTCGTACCGGCGTGCAGCGAGGACGTTCGGATGCGCTTGAGCTGCTCGCCGTCGAGCGTGTCCCTGCCCCCGAGCGTGGGGCGGACCGCGCGGACCGCGCGCGCGAGCGCCGCGCGCACGACGCAGTCGATCACCTGGTACATGGGCCGGCCCTCGTACCCGAAGCGGTCGCGGCTCTCCTGCTTCGAGTGCGGCATGCACGCGCTGATGGCCGTCCGCAGCCCGGTGATGTCCATGTCAAAGGCGGCGGCGAGGGCCTTGTCGTCCTTGTCGGAGTTGTACTCGCGCGTCATGAACGCAATCACGTACGTCGGCGCCACCTCGTCGAGGTCGCCGTCGTCGCACGCGCCGTCGTCGCACCGGCGGTCGGAGTACGCCCAGCCGGGCGCCCAGCCGCGGAGGAAGCCGAGCATCGTGATGCGCGGGTAGTACAGATCGCGGTCGTAGCGCAGACTGTTCTCCTCGTCGTCCCACGGCATCTGCAGGTCGCCGAGCTCGGGAGCGAGGCTGGCGACGAGCTTCTTGTCGAGGTACTGGCTGCTCTTGTCGCTCGTCGCCAGGTTGAGGTACCACGCCTCGGTGTCCAGTCCGTTGGCATTCTGCGCGGGCCGCTCGTAAAAGTCGCGCGAGTAGTGCTGCACGTGCCGGTTGTCGAGGAGCAGCGCCGCGAGGGCGCGGTCGTCGAAGGCCGAGTCGGTGGGCGCGTCGGGCGCCGCGGACGCGCCGCCCAGCGGCAGCGCGCCGAGGCTGGGCAGCTGCGTCATGGCAGCCGCGGCGGCACCGCTTTGGCTATAGTCTACAGACGCCGCGCGCCGCATTATGTCAACACTCCTTACAGTAACTAGGCGGGAAGCTCGCCGCCACCGCGCAGCCCGTCCAGATCAGCGTCGCGGGGATCAGGTACAGCCCTCGCACGCACAGCAGCACCGACGCCCACTTTGAGCACTCCTGGATGCCCCACGGCGAGCCGATGTGCGTCAGGTCGTCGAGCGACGAGAGCAGCGCGAACGCGCACTGCATCAGCAGCAGCGCCGCCAGGTACGGGTTGCGCGCGCGGTACATGTGCGCGAGCAGCGTGTGCGTCGCAAAGACGCCCAGGAAGAAGTAGCCCACGTAAAACGCGGCGGCGACGCCGCGCACGAGCGCCATGTACAGCGTCGCCTCGTCCTGCTCGCGGTCCTCGCGCATGCGCAGCGTCGGCACGCGCTGGAAGGGCACCCACTCGCCGTTGCCGTGGAAGCGCGCCGGCGTCGCGTTGTGCCGGATCCAGTAGTACGACCAGCACAGCACGCCAAAGTCGAGCGTCCACAGCAGCAGCGCAAAGGTCATCGTGAGGTCCGAGAAGCGCGCCTCCAGCGTGTCGCGCCGCAGCGGGAACATGAAGAGCGGCGGGTTGGGCAGGAAGACCGAGGCGACCACCACGACGACGAACGCCGTCAAAAAGTAGCCCACGCGGATGCCGGGGCCAATCTCGCGCAGCAGCGTCGTCAGCCAGTTCTCGTGCGTCCAGTCGAGCGTGCGGCAGCCGTTTAGGTACTGCGCGACGCGCACGGCGAGCACCTCCGCGTGCGCCGGCTGCGTGTCGCCGAGAAAGTCGTCGAGCCCGCCTCGGTTGCGATACCGCGGGCACCACCACTCGCTCTCGCCCTCGCCGTCGGCGCTGCACGCGCGGTTGAGGCCGGTGCTGCGATCGAACTCGCGACCGCCCACGCGCCCACCACGGTTTGCCATCGCGCGGTCGGCGGTCGGTCGTGTGCCGGCCACCTTGTACGGTCGCGCCGCCGCGCGACCATATCGCATAACCCCGCTATCGTCGGACCCTCGAGGAGGGGGCGCTGCGTCCGAGTGCAAATGCAGCCATCGAGCGCGCGCGCCGAGCGCGCGGCGCGACGGAGCGCTGAAGCGCAGGAGCGGGCGGACGAGCTGCGCCGCCAGGCGGCGGCGCGCGGCGCCGACGCCGAAGAGCAGGAGGAGGCCGTGCAAATCGACAGAGAGGCCGAGGAGCTCGACGCCAGCGACGCCGAGAGGCGGGCGGTCACGCGGCGCCTGGAGCACGCGCAGCAGCTCAGCGCGCAGCTCAAGAGCGCGGCGCTCCGCCGCTGCGCCGGCAAGGCGGAGAGCGCGCAGCGAGTGTGGATGTTCTGGATGAGCTCGGTCGTCTACCAGGCCAACCGAGCGGACGCGGACGCGGACGTGGGCGCGAACGAGCGCGAGGACCTCGCCTCCGGGCCCGACGACCTGCGGCGCCGCAGCAGCGGCGGCTTTGTTCGTCAGAAGGTGCTCATGCTCAACAACCAAGCGCCGCACGACCACAAGGAGGCGGACACCGCCTACGCCCAGCAGCTGTACGCCGAGGCCAGTAACATCGTGCGCCACGCCGGCGTGGAGATGCCCGACCCCGGCCTGCCAGCGGGGACGGTCGAGGACCACGCGGTCGCTTCGCGCGTGCCCGCGAACGTGGAGTGGTCCGACCCCGGGCAGATTGTCTGGGCGTACCGCGACATCGAGGAGGGCGTCGCCTACGAGGACGACCCCAACATGATCATAACCAACAGCGCCAGCGCCATCCTCCGGCTGGCCGTGGACTGGATGGCGCAGTTTGCGCAGCCGCCGCCCGATGGCGGCCACTACACGCCGTGCCCGTTTTACCCGCTGCGCCTGCCGGCGCCGGCGCGCGACGCGCACGAGGCGCAGCTGGTCCGCGCGGGGCTGAGCGTGCGGCGGCGGGCGCTTCAGAGCGCGATGCCGCTTGCGGGGGTGGACTACGTGGCCGGAGCGCAGCCGCGAGGCGGCAACCGGCGGCTGCAGCGCGACCAGTTTGGGCTGCCCGCCATCGATCGCGCGACCGGCCTCCGGCTCGACCAGCGCAGCTCCCCCGAGCAGATGTGGGGGCAGGGGCAGCTGCGCAAGGTCAAGGGGGCGGCGGGGAGCCTCGAGGGCCGCGGCCGCTTCGTGCGCAACCCCGACGGCTCGTTCGTGCTGGTGCCCAGACGCGGCCCCGTCGTGCACGCCACCGACTCGGTCACGCTGGTGATGCGTCCCATCCGGCTCAACGAGCACCACTGGGAGTGGCAGTGGGCGCGCTGGCTCACGAACACGAGCATGGTCGAGCCGGCGAGCCTGCTCCCCCACGTGCGCGCCATGGACGGCCTGCGGCGCTCGGAAGCGGACGCGCTGCTGTACGTCGAGGGCTCGGCGCTCGCCATCCCGCTCATGACGCCGGTGCCGACCAACCACCTCGGCGTCGAGGTGCGCAACGTGCCGCCCCCAGGCGCGGGCGCCATGGACGTCGACGACGCGGTGCGCGATCTGAACGCGCAGCTGGCGCCGCGGCCCTTTGTGACCACCATCGCGCTGGGCGCCACCGCCGCCACCGCCAGCGCCGAGGTCACGCGGCTCGAGCAGCTGCTGCCGCGGCTCTGGCTGCAGCCCGACAAGGTCTTTGCCACGGCAAAGAAGGAGGGGCTCGCGGCGCACAACATCGGAAGGACGACCGACCCGACAAACGGGTCGCGGTTTTGCGTCGTGTGGCAGGCGCGCGCGCCCGGCGGGGCCGAGCCGATCGCGCCGGAGGCGCTCGTGCTGTTCCGCAAGGTCGACCACAACGGCAACCCGCTCGTCTTCGACGGCACCAAGTCGCGCGCCTCGGACTGTTGGCACATCAACGCCGCCGGCGTCCCCGGCGCGGCGTACGCGCGCCTCGTCGACTCGATTCGTCGGCCGCCGGCGGACGCGCCCGCGTGGCACCGCCACTTTTACGGCGAGCCGCTCGTGCGCGCCGCGGCCGGGCCCAATGCCGGCACGTTGGTCGACGTGCGCGTCTGCTCGACCTACACGGGCTCCGACCGACACGGCCGGGATCAGACGCGCGAGCAGATCATCGCCCACGGCGAGCAGAACCGGCTCTACTCGGAGGTGCACCGCCAGGTCTGCTTTGCGCCACTGCCGATGCGGACGTGCGCGACGCTGCCGCCCGCCGACTACACGGTGCGCACGGCGGAGAACGGCAACACCAACGTCGACTTGGCGCGCGAGGCCGAGAACCTCGCGTACGGCTTCCGCTGGACGCTGAACACGGACGCAAAGCAGCGGGGCGGCGCCGCCGCCGCCGACGAAGACGAGGAAGAGGCCGAAGACGAGGCCGAGGCCGCCGAGCGCGCGAGCGCGCGCGCGAGCGCGAGCCCGATGGTCCCGGGGCGCGCGCTCGGCGACGGGCTCCACACCAAGGGCCGCTACGCGCCGCCGGACGTGAACCCGCGCCTCCGCCGCCCCGTCGGGCCGCTGTACCCGGAGGTGAACCTGCGCCGCGACCACGGGAGCCGACAGTTGCGGATCGATCAACGCACCGCCGACGTGCGGCGGGCGCTCCTCGGCGACCGGTACGATCACGGCGTCAAGCCGTTCACCGACGCGGAGCGAGCCGCGCTCGAAGCGGCCCACCCGATCGCACGCGACCCGCAGAGCCGCGATTCGGACCAGAAGGCGGCGCTGCTCGAGGCGGTCGACGCCGCGTACGGCTTTGCGTCGCCGACGTCGCTCGGCCAGGCGCTCGAGCGCTTCGTGCGCAACAACCGGTCGCAGCTCGGCCGGTACCGCCGCGCGTCCGCGTCCACGAGCTCCGCCGGCGAGCGGCTGGCGCCGCTGTGCAACCAGCCCGGCGGTCTGTACGTGGCGGCGCGCATGGACACGGGCACGGGCCCGGGCGAGGGCGGCGTCGACTCCTTCTTTCCGATGCCGGCGGAGGCGACCGTCTACTCGCTGGCCGACGTGAACATGGTGCGCGGCGTGCACGAGTACCTGCGCGACCCCGCGGATCCGGTCCCGCCCGAGCAGGCGGGCGACGAGTGGAAGGCGTCGCGCGCGCGTTGGGGCGAGCCGCACTGGTTCAAGGCGGAGATGGCCGCGCACAGGGCGGCGCAGGAGCGCGCAAACCTCGTGTCCGAGGCCCAGGCGCCGCTGCAGACGCTGGAGCTTCCCGCCGTAGGCGCCTCGTCCGACGCACGTCTCCTCGTCAACCCGATGGACCGCGCGCGGACGCTGGTGAGCAGCCTGCGCGCGGTGGCGCGGGACGTGTACCCGGGAGAGCGGAGCGCGACCGCGACGCCCTCCGTCGTGCTGCACCAGCGGCAGCGGCTCGACATGGCGCGCATCGGGACGATGGAGGTGCGGCCCTCGGGCACCCTCCACCCGGCCGCCCCGACGACGCTCGGGTCGAACACGGCCAAGCTGCTGTGGGAGGCGTGGAACACGCCGCCCGCGACCTACCGGGGCGGCCCGCCGGAGCGGAACGAGCCGCTGCCGCAGTACCGCATGCCGGCGCGCGTGCCGTACTTTTACAGCTCGCAGCGCGACGCGTCGATGGCGCTGCTGACGGTGCCGGAGGCGGGCGCGCTCGACGGCGAGGCGGCGACGGCGGCGGCGGTGCCGGGCCGGCCCGACCGCGCGCCCACGCGCCTGCCGCACCAGGCCGAGCTGCTCGCCGCGCCGACGCCGCTCTCGATCTGCCCCAACCGGCTGCACCGGCGAACGCGCCGAAGCCTCTTCGAGCGCATGCAGGCCTACGACAAGAGCACGACGCCCGACGTCGGTCTCGGCTGGCGCGGCCAGGGCGTGCTCCGCGAGGGGATGCAGGGCTACGTCCCGCCGAGCGCCGACGCGCCCGGCCCGCTCATGAGCGCGACGCGCGACGCGGCGGCCGAGCAGCGCGCGGACGTGGGCTCGCGCACGCTGGTGGTGCCAACGTACGTGCTCCTCCTCGAGCACGACGACCTCGCGCAGGCGATGCGCGCGGGCGACCGCGACTGGCACCAGCTGATGACGCGCTTCCCAAACTACTGGAAGCACGCCGACGCGTTCGAGCTCCTGCCGTACAGGGTGGGCGACGACGACGTGTGGATCCTGCGTCCCAACCCGGAGTACATCGAGCCCGAGAAGGCGCTGCCCGTGCGCGCCGAAGGCACGTGGGAAACCTTCGACGCGCCCCACCCGAACTACGCCGCCGACGAGGACGTGCGCCGCTGCACGCGCCCGCGCGAGCGCATGCGCGACTCGTGGTTTCGCGATCGCAAGCTCTGGGGCGCGCCGCGGGGCGTCGAGGAGGACAAGACGCGCGCGCAGTTTGAGCAGATGTGCGACGACTGGGAGAAAACGTACACCTTCGAGGGCCAAATCGGGTCGGGCGCGAACGAGGCAGTGGTGCGCACGTGGGTGGCCACCGCGTCGGCGACCAACACCGACCTGCAGCAGCTGCAGTACGCGCTGCGCTACGGCACGATGCACCTGTGCTGGTTTGCGGGGCAGCTGACGCAGGACGCGCGCGCGAGCCCGCCCGCGCCGCTGCCCGCGTGCGTGCGCGACCAGCCGCAGGCGCAGGACGCGGAGACCTTTGGCAACTACCGCATCCTCGAGGAGCTGATCCGCCTCTCCGACTTTGCGACGAACGCGTACGAGGTGCGCTGGATCAACGCGGCGCTCAACGAGCACCTCAGAAGGACGGCCAAGGACCACAACGCCACGCAACGGTTTCCGACCGCGTTCCGGCTGTCGCTGCGGCAGCGCCGCTGCGCGGGCAACCCGTACTTCGAGGCGCAGCTCGCCGCGGTCGAGACCGGCCGGGCCGCCCACTGGCCCACGCCCGACCAGACGGACGCGCTGCTCCGCGGGGCCGCGCCGCGGTACGTGGCGCTGCTCCAGGCGCTGTACCTGCAAATCCCGGCGCCGACGGAGGCCGCGCGGGCCGCGCGGGCGGCCGAGGGCGGCGCCCCGCTCAAAAACTGGCGCAGCGTGGTCCGGAAGGCGACGGGCCGCGCCATCGACGACGAGCGCGCGCCCGACCACCCAGACCGCACGGCCTACACGAAGCGGCGGTACGACACGAGCGGCCCGGTTGGCGGCGCGCTCGACGAGCTGTGCCCGGCCGTCGCCGGCGGTGGCGGCAGCCTCGGCGAGCGCGTCGCGCACAAGTTTGTCGAGATGCTGCTCGCGTACGACCCCGCGCGCGACCCGGCGCACGTCGCCACGATTGCCGAGCCGCTGCTCAGCTGGAAGTGGGCGCCCGTGCTCTCGGCCTTCCTCGACGCGTGCCTCGACGTGATGAAGCGCCTGCTGCACCACCGGCTGGCCACCTTCACCGGGCGCCTCAGCCAGCAGGCCCGGGTCGAGCACCTCTTCTACTATGGCACGGCGGAGGAGGACCAGGCGTACCGCGAGGCGGTGGACGCCGGCGCGCCGCCGCCGGCGCGCACGCAGCTGGTGGGCGACCTCACGCTGCACAGCAGCGGCTACCGGCGCACGCCGCGCCGCGTGCGCACGACGCGCACGCTCGTCGGGCAGCTCGACGACCCGGCCGCCGTGGACGCCACCGTTCGCCACCCGGCCATCCAGGGCCCGCACGCCGACCTCGACGTGCTCAAGCAGGTGCTGCACGTCATCGACGGCGGCACCGACGACCCGCGGCGCGTCCCCAACCTCCCGTACCACGACCAGTTGCTCGTGATTGGCGCGTACTTTGACCAGTCGTGGCAGCGACGGCCGCGTCGGCCCTTTGCCCCGAGCAGCCTCGCCGACGACCTCGCGAGCGGCGACGCGGACCAGGCGCTGGGCGCCTCGCTCGAGGCGGTCGCGCAGCTGTGCAGCCTGCTCGCCACGGGCGACGCGCTCGGGCAGCGGATCGCAAACGCGCTCAGCGGCGTCGAGACCGACGCCGCGGCGGCCGCGACCGCCATCGACCCGTCGCAGTTCGACTTCACCGCCGTCGGTCGGTACGCGTCGGAGCCGATGCGGCGGGCGCTCGGCGTCGTCATGCGCGCCGACCTGAACGAGAACCGCCGGGTGGCCGCCGAGCAGGCGCGCGTGGCGCAGGGCGAGGCCGCCGTCAGCATCGAGTCGCGGCGTCTCCAGGACGACCTGCGCCGGCTGCACCTCAAGTACGAACAGGCGATCAAGCTCGTGCGCCTGCACCAGCAGCGGCTGCTGACCAACGTCTTCAACCTGGGCGAGGAGGAGATGAGCGAGCTCAACCGGCGGCTCGACTTCAGGGTGCAGCTCCTGCAAGCGCGGGAAACCTGGCAGGCTCGGGCGGAGGACTTCATCCGCATGGCCATCCCGGGCGGCACGACGGCGACCGACCAGATTCGGGCGCAGCTGATCGCGACGAACGACGAGTGGGAGAATGCGCCCATGCTGCGGCAGCTCGCAAACAACGACGCGGAGGCGCTCAAGAGGCTCGTCGCCGACGCCCGGCTCGGCGTCTACGACATCCTGGAGGCGATGGAGATTGCGCGCCGGTCGCTCGCGCTCTTCGACAGCGCCAAGCTCAAGCTCGCCAGCGTCAAGCGGTACCTGCCCGAGCAAAAGCGAGAGTGGGCCATCAGCGCACAGGCGGAGCGCGCCCAGCTGAAGGCGGCCCGCGACGCGCGCGACCAGGCGACGGCGCACGCCCTCAAGCGCGACCTCTACCTGCTCTTCCGGGATGAGGACGGCGAGGCAAACCCCGACTACCCAAACCCCGACGCGGCGCGCGACGCGGCCGCGGCCGCGGCCGCGGCCGCGGACGCGCGCCGGCTGGCCAAGAACGACGCGCTGCGCACGCTGCGCGACATGGAGTCCAACGAGCGCTCGGAGGAGCGCGACGCGAAGCGGCGCGAGTACGAGCGCAAGTACCTCGCGCACCTGCCGGTGCGCGCCGAGTGGCTCCAGTGGATGCGCACAGCACGCGCGGCGCGCAGGCGGGTGCTGGTGGAGGCGTGGACCGCGGCGCGCAACAACCTCGACGAGCTCACCGACGCGGGATTGCGTCCGACCGACGCGGACGCCCTGAAGCTGCTGCGCGAGGAGCAGCCGAGCAAGTTCGACCCGGCGCAGACGCCCGGATGCGTCGGCATCAAACAGCCCCGGTGGTGGAAGAAGGGCTTCCGCCCGGCCCGCGGCGACACGCAAATCGACCCGCAGGCCGCCTGGGGCGACACCGTCTTCGAAGAGGACGACGCGTGGCTGCGGCAGGTCTACGACGAGTACGCGGAAGAGCGCCAGTTTGGCGACGCGCACCAGCCGCAGTTCCAGCCCCGCAGCGACGCCCTCGCGTCGATGGTCGAGGCGGCGCGCGAGCGGCGCGCGCACGCCGAGTCGATCGAGGAGCGCATGATGGCCGCCGCCGAGGAGTACGACAACGAGCGCATGCTGCTCTCGGACGTGCGCGAGGTGGAGGCAAACGTCGACGCCAGCCTCGGTCGGGTCGGCGACGGCGCGGACGCGGGCGCGAGCGCGGCCGCGGACGCGGACGCGGGCGCCCGCGCGCCCGCGGTGCTGCTCGAGCCGATCCTCGACCTGGGGCCCGAGCCGGAGCCGGGCGACCAGTTTCTCGACCCGCCGCTGCGGGCCAACCAGCCCGGGGCCGACCCGCAGGTGCGCCGGACGCGGCGCCGGACGACGGCGGCGCAGGTGCAGATCGCAGACGCCGCCGCCGGCGACGCCATCGCCGAGGCGGCGCTCGAGGGAGCAGCCGAGGCCGAGGCCAAAGCCGAGGCCGCCACCGGCTCGGTCTGCCTCCCGCCGCCGCCGGCGCTCGCGGAGCGCCGCGGCCCCAAGGGCGGCGCCGCCACCAAGCCCAAGGCGGAGCCGCAGGCGGTCTTTGCGATCACCAACACCCTGGGCCAGTGCATGCTCGAGGGGCTGCTCGAGCAGCTCGGCTCCATCAAGCGCGACGCCGACGACGACTTTGCCGCGGCGACGGCGGCGCGGGCGGCCGCCGCGACGCGCGTCGCCGACGACGAGCGCGTGCTGTCCGACGCGCTGCCGTACGCGGTGCGCGAGGGCCCGAATGCGGACGTGCGGATGCGCCTCGAGGCGCTCAACGCCAACCGCGCGGCGCGTCCCTTTGGCGGCAAGCCGCCCTTTTCGGCCGAGACGCGGCACGCGGGCGGCTGGCGCGCGGCCTACCACGACTACGTGCGCGGCTTCGTCGACCTCCTCGTCGAGCGGGACGACTCCGGCGCGGCGCGCCTCGAGGCGCAGCTCGCGGCGGTGCCGCTCACGCCGGCGCAGTGGCGGCGCTCCGAGCGCGGCCGCGGGCCCTACCCGCCGCGGCGGCCCCTGTCGGGGGCCCCGCTGGAGCCCGACGCGGCGCCGTGCCCGAGCGAGTGCCCGTCCGCGGCCGAGTGCCGGCCGCCGTGCGCCGAGCCCGACGCGCGCGGCGCGGCGCTGCTCGCCGGCGAGGAGGCCTTCCTGGCGATCGCCGGCCCGTGGAGCCTCTACGGCTTCGACTTTGCGCCGCGCGGACCGACGGCGGTGATCGCGGAACCGGTAGCAGATTAACACCCCACCCCCCCAGCGAAAAGTGATGCGAGTGTACGCGGTTCGTATGCGCAAATCTACGCGGTGGATTCGCCCCGCATCAAGCGCCCGCTCCGAGGGGAAAGCTATGCGCAGTGCAAATGCGCATACGAGTACGAATGGAGTAGTCCCTGTGCTTGCCACACATCTGCGAGTCGCAAGCTCGACTCTGGCTTTCGCATGGACTACTGCATTCGTATGCGCGCATACGAATCGCATACAAAAGGCGAGCACTTATACGTTGGTTCTTATTTACACCCCCCTCGATTCGTATGCGGTTTGTATGCGCGCATACGAATGGAGTAGTCCCTGCTCAAATGTGACTCACGTTTGTGACTCACAGATGTCTGGCGCGCGCAGGGACTACTGCACTCGTATGCGCGCATACGACCGCGTACGAACCGCGCAGCCGGCTCGGCTGCGGCTCGCGCGCGTATGCGTGCCGCTTGCACGAAGCCATGGCGGACGCGCCCAAAAAGCCCGCGCGCAAGAAGCGCCACCCGTCAGACACGTGCGGCGAGCCTGGGTGCGACAAGTTCGCCGCGTCCGGCGACCGCTGGAAGGGCGGCGGCTACCGGTGCATGGCGCACGGCGGCGGGTACCAGTGCGCGCACGTCGACCGGGACTCCGGACGCTGCCTCAAGCTCGGGCGTGTTCTCGCCTTCGATGGCGAGCGCTTCTGCCAAGTACACTCCGAAGGCCGGACCGCCGCGTACGCGCGCGGCCGGAAGCCCGACGAGCCCGTCGTCTACGAGTGGATCAAGCGCCTCAAGCGCGACGCCCGCCTGCGCGAGAAGCACCTCCTGACGGTCTGGGCGCGCCAGGACTACCAGTGCGCCGACCCGATGCGCGCGTGCTACCAAGTCGAGGACGGGGAGGCCACCAAGCGCTGCCCGTGGGTCAAGCTCGGCGAAGCGCCCTCGCTCGACCAGGTGCAGCTCGACCACATCACGCCGCTCAGCCAGGGCGGCACCAACGACCCCAGCAACCTGCAGGCCCTCTGCGCGTGCTGCCACGCGGCTAAGACCGCGTGGGAGGTCGCGCTCGGACCGATCGTCGCGGCGTTCCCTCAGTGCGTCCCGTGCGTCTAAAGGGTGGTTCTATTATCCCCCCACCCCCTGCATTTCCTAATCGGGAGCCCCCGCTGCCGCCGCTGCCGCAGCTGGCCCAAGCGCAGGGACTACTGCATTCGTACTCGTATGCGCATTTGCACTGCGCATAGCTTTCCCCTCGGAGCGGGCGCTTGATGCGGAGCGAATCCACCGCGTAGGTTTCCGCATACGAACCGCGTACGCCCGCATACAATCTCCGGCAAATCTCCGGCAGCGAGTGAGGGGGCGTCGCGCGTCACGAGCGGACGCAGCCCGTCGCGCGCAGGAGGCGGTCGCGCGCGTCGCGGAGGGCGGAGGGCGCGACGTGCTCGAAGCCGAAGAAGCTCGGCTCGTTGTAGCAGCCAAAGTGCGCGTGCCCATTGTGCGCGCAGGCCGTGGCGATGACCGTGGCGGCGAGGCACTGCTCGCGGCGCGAGAAGAAGCGGCTGACGAGCGCCGCCTGCGCGTCGGTGCGGCGCGAGGTGACGGCCCACGCGACGCAGGCGAGCGCGCCGCCGCCCACGTCGACGGGCGTCTCGGCAAAGAGGCGGTGGTAGAGCGCGCCGCCCTCGACGAGCCAGCAGCTGCGCACGAAAAAGGGGACGACGGCGCGCGCGGCGAGCGCGTCGGCGAGCGTGAGCATGGCGGTGTCGTCGCCCGCAATCGTCTCGAGGCGCGCCTCGGCCACGACCTGCGCGTTGTCGGCCACGAGCGCAAACACGGGCGCGCCGACGAGCAGCTCGGCCTGCAAGCGCATCAGCGCGGTCTGCATCTCGACGACGAGCGTGATCGGCCAGGGGCCGAGCCGCTCGCGCTCCGGCTGGTAGAGGAAGAGGTAGCCGAGGCGCGCGAGCTCAAAGGAGAAGACGCCCGTGCCGGCCACGCCCGCGGGGGTCGCGTCCCTGCACACGTCGCGCGGGAAGCGCGAGCTCGACGCGCGCTGAAAGTGCCACGCGGTGGCGAGGCAGACGGCCATGCGCATGCGCGTCGCGCGGTCGAGCATGGACAGCTGCTCGTCGGCGTCGAGCGGCGGCGAGGCCGAGGGCAGCGCCCACGCGCGCGCGAGCTCGATCGCGCCGACGAGCGCGTTCCAGCCGTCGGTGGCGGGCGGGCCGAGGTGGCGCGTCGCGAGCCGGCGCACGGGCGAGCCCGAGGCCGAGGCCGCGCCTCCAAAGTCGCACGCGACGCGGAAGCGCTGCTGCAGCTTTGTGAGCGGGCGCGCGCCGCGTTCAAAGTCGGTGACCCAGCCGCCGGTGCGCACCACGTGCGCGTAGACCTCGGACAGCGCGTGCGCGGCGTGCTGCAGCGCGCTCGGGGTGACGAAGGTCGTCGGCCCGGCGAGGGTGGCCGTCTCGGCCGACGGCCGCGCGTCGGAGAGCAGCCACGCGTCGAAGGCGTTGGTGGACACCGGCGGCGACGGCGGCGGCGGCGGCGACGGCGGCGGCGGCGGCGAGGCGGCGGTGGTGGCGCTCCCTTGTTCGGTCGCAGCCTCGCTCGCAGTCGGCGACGCGTCGAGCATCGTCTTGGACGGCGGCTCGTTGTGGTCGCCGAGGAGCGCGTCGAAGCAGCCCTCAAAGCCGAACGACCACCACCACCGCCAGAGGCGGTGAGGCCACGGCGGCCACGGTAGCGGCGCGTCGCGCGGCTTGTGCTGGCGGCTGCCGCTCGCGCGCCCTGCGCAGCTGTGGTTGTTCCAAGCGATGAAGCGGGCGCGCGCCGGCGATCGCGTCGGCGACCGCGCCGGGCGCGATGATGGCGGGGCCATCGCTTCGTGCAGGAAATCGGCGCGCGCGCGCGCGCCGCCGCCGCTAGCCGCTAGTCGCGCGCGCCGAGCCCTCCTGGGACGGACCGCCGCGCGCGCAAATCATGGGGCTAAAGGGTGGACCAAACGGCGCCAAGGCGGTCTTCCGCGACCGCTTCGCGTCGGCGCACTGCGGGCACCCCAAGCTCGCCGAGGTGCGGCTGGCGCACGGGCGGCGGCGGAACGAGACGCTGCTCGTCGTCGACGGCAACGTGCTCATGATGGGCATCCCGGCGGCGATCGACACCTTCGACGGCTACGTGGGCGTGATCGCAACGCAGCTCGGCGCGGCCGTGAGCGCCGCGGCGCACGTCGTGGTCGTCTTCGACGAGCCCGAGCACCTCACCAAGGCCAAGCAGCAGGAGCAGCGCAAGCGCGACGCGCAGCGCAGCGGGCGCACGCCCGTGTCGTCGTCCGACCTCTCGGCGTGCCCCACGACGGACGACTACGACCTTGCGATGCTCAAGGGCGTGCGCATCGAGGACGCGCCCGAGGGCGCGACGGTGGTGTACACGGAGGGCTACAAGCGCTACGCGGTGCCGCCGGCGAACACGAAGCTGCTCATGAACCACCGCGCGGCGCGCGCGCGCTTCCACGACGCGGTCTGCGTGGCGGCGCTCGAGTACCTGCAGCGCAACATGGACGGCAACGGCGCGTGGAGTCTGAGCTTTGACGGCGTCGACGGGCGCGGCGCGAGCCGGCCGACGGGCACGCCGCGCGAGCTCGGCGTCCTCTCGAGCGACCCCGACCTGTGGGGCCCGCTGCTCGCGCGCGACGACCCGATTGGCGAGGGCGACCTGAAGCTCACCGACGTGACGGCCAAGGTGCACGCGCGCGCCGTAGCGGAGCCCGACGGCGCGCTGGGGATGGTCTCGCTCAACCTGCTCTGGACCATCGACACGGACTCGCTGCTCATCGAGCTGATGCAGCAGGCGCGGCGGCGACTGCGCGACGGGCCCGAGCCCGTCGAGGAGGCGCCCGTCTTCCGGGCGCCGCCGGCGACGCCGGAGGAGGAGTCGGAGGGGTCGGAGGAGTCGGAGGCGCAGGACCAAAAGCGCGCCAAGAAGGCCGACGCCGACGCCGACGCCGCCGCGACGTCGTCCGCGACGGCGGCGCAGCTGATGCGCGCGCTGCTGCAGGCGAGCACGAGCGGCGCGCCGCCCATGGGCGAGTGCGGCTGCGCGCCGAAGCGCGTGCTGCCGCTCGGCGCCAAGTGCGGCGACTGCAAGCAGTACGCCTTCAAGAAGCGGCGGCTCGCGTCCGCGCCGTCAAACCCGGAGCCGGCGATCCACCCCGACGTTGCGGAGGGCTTTGCGCGCGAGTACGGCGAGGTGAGCGCCGAGGCCGACGCCGAGGACGAGGACGAGGCCGAGGCGCCGCCGCCGCCGCGCACGCGGCAGCGCGAGAAGACGGTGCTCTGCCTGCGCGAGCCGGCGCGCAAGCGCAAGGGCGAGCCGGCGCAGCCGGCCTTCTTTCTGTGCGTCGACATGACCAAGCTGCTGCACGTGGTGCTGCGCTACATCTGGGGCCGCGACTACGCCGACCGCGCCTCGCCCGAGGACCAGCGGCGCGCGGTGCTCCTCTTTGCGGGCGGCGTGCTCCTGTGCGGCTGCGACTTTGTGGAGATTGCGGGCGCCTCGGCGGCCTCGATGCTGGAGGAGGTGCGCGAGGTCATCCGGGGCAACCCGTCGGTGCTCGTGACCATGGACGCCGTGACCTCGGGCTCGGGGGCGACGACCGTCCTCGCGGCCGCGGCGCTGCAGCAGCTCGTCGAGAGCTTTGTCGCGATGGCCGCGGGCAACAGCCGCCTGCGCAAGCAGGCGGCCAAGGTGGGCATGGGCTCGACCGAGCTGCAGCTCCGTCGCGCGTGCTGGACGCTCGCGTACTGGAGCGGCTACGAGTTCAAGGACGTGCACGCGTTCGGCTTTGCGGCCGACCGGAGCTCGGACGCCGCGCCCGCGCCCGCGGCAGCGGCCGCGTCCGGCGAGCCCGAGCCCGACGAGCCGCCGCCCTCGTACGCGGAGAGCGTGCTCCAGCACCCGCTCTTCAACGTGCGGGTGCGCGTGGAGTGAGGCGGCTGCGGTGTGGGGGCGGGACAGCGGTGCGTAGTGCGCGGTGGGTTTAAACGAGTCCTACGGTTTAACACCGACCGCGCGCGCGCCGACGCCGACGCCGACGCCGACGCGCGCGCTGAGCATGTGGATGACGCCCCAGCGGCCGTAGCGGCCGTAGAACTGTTTTGCGTACGACGCCACGTTGCCCTCGGCC
>Ga0115012_10000978_pt1 | contig 16399 bp, 15 predicted proteins | sample TroAtlMetagenome_FD_88706 | JGI IMG/M metagenome (GOLD analysis project Ga0115012, IMG submission 88706) | Marine eukaryotic phytoplankton communities from Atlantic Ocean - Tropical Atlantic ANT10 Metagenome | ecosystem: Environmental > Aquatic > Marine > Oceanic | place: Tropical Atlantic...
ATCAGCACACTTTTTCTCCAACCGTAGAGTACGGGGGCATTACCCCTGCGGATGCCTGAATTCAGACTAAAGCCTGATCGGACCACCGCAAATCCAAGAACAGGAGAACCAGTGAAAAAAGAACGATTTCACCCCTTTTTGGCCCTCCTGTTGGCCAATTTGAATGGTTGTTTGGCGCCGGCCCCGTCCTCGTTGGGTTCGAGCGTTCCGGAAGTGTTGGCCGCCCTGGAATCGGAAGGATGGGATATCGCCTTCGTCGAGCCGAGTTCTGGACGCATCCAGACCGAACCCCGGAATTTGCCCAAGCACCGACTGGCCACCAGCCCCACCCGAGTGGTGCTTGAATTTCGGCTGGAAGAACCCCGGCCTCGTGTCCAAGCCATTGTGGCCCAACGGTTGGATACCCCACCCGCCGATGCACCGAACGCAGACGCTGGAAATCCCACACGATGGGTGGAGGTCGGGCGCGACACAACCCTTGAGTCCGCGTGGTCATCCCGATTCGATGCGTCCGATTCTTGAGCGGTCCGTGTAGAATTCAACAAGCGGTTCAAGACGGATCTTGACCGCCCATCGTTGCCCCTACGGCTGGAGACCACCGCCGCAATGTCACCGAGCGATCCTGCCCGTCCCAGTTTGAATGGCTGGAACGCCGCGTACTTGGACGCGATGCACGAACAATGGCGGACCGATCCCGATTCGGTTGATCCGGCCTGGCGATCGTTCTTCCAAGGATTCGATCTGGGACTGGCCCAAGCCGACTCTGGTGCCCCAGCATTGCCAGATGCCGAAGCCATGGCTTCGCACACGGCCCACACGGCGCAAGGCCGAGTGGACAGTTTGATTTACCACTACCGAGACATTGGACATCTGCACGCCAAGCTGGATCCCTTGGGTTCGGAACGGGCGAAGCCCAACACCTTGGAATTGAAATCCTTTGGCCTCAGTGAAGCTGACCTTGATCAATCCTTTGATCCCGGCCACCTGCCCCTCAACAATCCCGCCACCCTGCGAGACATCATCGCTCACCTTGAAAGCACGTATTGCGGCTCCATTGGCGCTGAGTACATGCACATTCAAGATCGAGAGCGGAGACGGTGGCTGCAACAACGCATGGAACCCGTGCAGAACCAGCCGCCCTTTGATGCCGAGTTGCGTCAGCGGATTTTGCGTGATCTGGTCAATGCCGATGTCTTCGAAGAATTCCTGCACACTCGGTACCGCGGCAAAAAGCGGTTTGGACTAGATGGGAGCGAAAGCCTGATCCCCATGATGGTGGAACTCATTGAGCAAGCCCCAGGCCTTGGCATCGAAGAGTTCTGCATCGGCATGGCCCACCGGGGTCGGCTCAATGTGCTCACGAACATCTTGGAAAAATCGCACGACCAAATCTTCACCGAGTTTGAAGAGGCGTGGACCGAAGATTTCGCCGAAGGCGGCGGAGATGTGAAGTACCACCTGGGCTACTCCAACACATGGCGCACCGCTTCCGGACAGGATGTTCATCTTTCGCTCAGCCCCAACCCCTCCCACCTTGAATTCGTCAGTTCGGTGATTCTGGGTCGGGTCCGCGCCAAACAACGTTTGCGGGTGGACCCCGATCGCATACGCGTGGTACCTGTGGCCATCCACGGCGACGCCGCGTTCCCAGGACAAGGTGTGGTGGCTGAATGCTTCAACATGATGAAGCTCGATGGCTATGACGTTGGCGGCACGATCCACTTGGTGGTGAACAACCAAGTTGGTTTCACCACCGACCCTCACGACACCTTCTCGGGGCGCTACTGCACCGACTTGGCCAAGATGGTGGAATCCCCAATCTTGCACGTCAATGGAGATGATCCAGAAGCGTGTGTGTTCGCGGCCCGACTGGCACTGGCCTACCGGCAAGAATTTGGCACCGATGTGGTGATTGAAATGTGGTGCTACCGACGTCACGGACACAACGAAGGGGACGAGCCCACCTTTACCCAACCCGAGCTTTACGAACGCATCAAAAATCAAACCCGCGTCGCGAAATCCCATGCCGAGCGGCTGGTTCAAGAGGGTGTGTTGGATGCGGAAGCGGCGGAGAGCATGCGGGTCGCACGACGGGAACGTTTGGACGAGGCGCAGACTCGAACCAAAGACGCCCCTGTCGCCCCTGGCACCCCTGGCTACCGGAACCATTGGTCTGGGCTGACCGAAGAGTGGCACGACGAGCCCGTGGAGACCAATGTCCCGCTGGCCACCTTGCGTGAAGTCAGCAACGGTCTGGCCAAACTCCCCGCGAACTTCGAACTCCACCGCAAATTGCAACGATTGACCGAGGCACGCTCCAAAGCGATGGAAGAGGGCAGTCAGGTCGACTGGGCCACCGGTGAGCTGTTGGCGTTCGGCACGCTGCTCTTGGAAGGACATGCCGTCCGACTGACCGGGCAAGACGTCCAGCGTGGCACCTTCAGCCACCGCCATGCCGTTTTTGTTGATCAGAACAGCGGTGAGAAATACTGCCCACTTGACCATCTCCGCGAAGAGCAAGGTCGCATCTGCGTGCACAACTCCCCGCTGACCGAGAGCGCCTGCTTGGGCTACGAGTACGGCTATTCCTTGACCGACCCAAGGATGCTCATCTTGTGGGAAGCACAGTTTGGCGACTTCGCCAACGGTGCCCAAGTCATCATTGACCAGTTCATTGCCTCGGCCGAAACCAAGTGGAACCGTTCTTCGGGATTGGTCTTGATGTTGCCCCATGGCTACGAAGGGCAAGGGCCAGAGCACTCCTCGGCTCGAATGGAACGGTTCTTGACCCTGTGCGCGGGTGACAACATGCAAGTGGTGCAGCCTTCCACCCCAGCCCAACACTTTCACTTGCTGCGTCGACAACTTGCCCGAGATTTCCGGCGGCCGTTGATCATCATGACGCCCAAGAGTCTGCTCCGACATCCCAAAGCAACCAGCGTGGCCACCGACTTCTCCGAGGGGCGTTTCCACCACATCTTGCCCGACTCGGCCGAGCTCGATCACGCGGCGATCAAAGACTTGATCTTCTGCTCCGGAAAAGTGTTCTACGAGTTGAACCAACGCCGCACCGATACCGGTCGCCGCGATCTTGGCATCCTCCGTATGGAACAACTGCACCCACTTCGGGTGGAGAGCATCAAGGCGGCCTTGGCCGCGTACCCCAACGCCAAACGGCTGATGTGGGTGCAGGACGAGCCCAAGAACATGGGCGCATTCCGCCACGTCGAAGCTTTCTTCCGAGAGCAATTGGAGCTCGAACTGGTGTACGTTGGACGAAGAGAAAACGCGTCTCCCGCAGTAGGTTCGAGTCGGATCCACGCCCGCGAACAACACGAAATTATGGACCTTGCGGTAGGTCGCACCGCAGAGGACACCGTCGATCCTGCGGCGGAACGCCTCGTTGAAGGCCCACGTCCCTGACCCTCAATCGGAGTACTCACTGATGTCTGTCGAAGTCGTCATCCCATCACCTGGAGAATCCATCACCGAAGTGACGCTGGGCCAATGGCTTTACAGCGACGGCGACTGGGTGGCGCAAGACGACAATCTTGTGGAAATCGAATCAGACAAGGTCACCCTTGAAATCCCCGCACCCGCCAGTGGCATCCTGCGCATCACGGCTGAAGCCGGCGCGGAGATGGAAGTTGGAGACATCGTGGCCAGCATCGACACGGACGCCAGCCCACCATCGGACGATCAAGGTTCGGATGCTCAAGCTGCAGATCCCGGAGATTCCGGACCGGCCAGTGTGGTCGAAGCGGCCACCGCTGCCGCCGCAGAAGAATCTCCCCGTCCCACCAGCATGGCCGCCAAGGTGGCGGAAGATGCTGGAGTAGATGTCAACAGCGTCACGGGCACCGGGGCCCACGGCCGAGTCACCAAGGCTGATGTACTTGCGGCATCAATGCCCGTCCCCACCACCCCCAACCGGCCAAGCGAACCAACGGCGCCAGTCACGCAACCTTTGGCCATTGATGCCACGGGGAGTCGAGGGGTCCGCCGCGAGAAAATGAGTCGTTTGCGCGCTCGAATTGCCGAACGCCTGGTGGAAGCCCAGCAAACCGCCGCCATGTTGACAACCTTCAACGAAGTCGACATGAGCGAAGTGATGCGGCTGCGGAAGCTGCACAAAGAAGCGTTCGCCGAACGACACGGCGTTGGACTCGGCTTCATGAGCTTTTTTGTGAAGGCCTGCTGCGAAGCATTGCGTCGTCACGAAGGCATCAATGCCTATATCGACGGACAAGAAGTCGAGTACCACGACTACTGCGACGTTTCGGTGGCCGTCGGTACCCCCAAAGGTCTGGTTGTCCCCGTTCTGCGAAACGCCGACCGTCTTTCCTTTGCCGAAATTGAACGTGGCATCAAAGATTTGGCCATTCGCGCTCGCGATGGACAACTGGGTATGGAAGAAATGCTCGGGGGCACCTTCACCATCTCCAACGGTGGCGTGTACGGATCGCTCATGAGCACCCCCATCCTGAACCCTCCGCAGTCGGGCATCTTGGGCATGCACAAGATCATGAACCGAGCCGTCGAAGACACCAAGAACCCGGGACAGATTGTCCTTCGCCCCATGATGTATTTGGCGTTGTCCTATGACCACCGCATTGTCGACGGCGAGCAGGCTGTTCGTTTCTTGGTTGACGTCAAAGAAGCATTGGAAAACCCAGAACGGATGCTGCTCCAGCTCTAAGCAGTCCTCGCGCGGAGTACCTTTCGGGGGTATGCTCGCCCTCGTATGGATGCCGCCGGACACGAGCCGGTCCTCATGGATGAGGTCCTTAGAACTTTGGCCCTTCGGTCGGGTGAATCGGTCGTGGATTGCACGGCCGGCCGAGGCGGTCATGCCGCCCAAATGGCCCAAAAAGTCGGACCCGATGGCCATCTTATTTTGGTGGATTTGGATCCTGAGAACCTGCAGTTTGCGACCGAGCGCGTGGCGCCAACTAGCCTCCGGGTCGTTGGCTGGCAACATTCCTTCTCTGCGGTACCACGGGCACTCCGGAACTTTGAACCCAAGCCCAACGCCTTGTTGGCCGACCTTGGCGTGGCCTCCACCCATCTTGACCGTCCCGAACGGGGCTTTTCCTTCCGCGAAGAAGGCCCCTTGGACATGCGGCTGGCCGCGGGCGAATCCCTGACGCCGACCACACGGGCGGCCCCGGGCGAGCCCGCCACCGCCGGCGACTTGGTGGCAGTTCTTCCCGAACGAGAATTGGCCGACCTGATCAAGACGTGGGGAGAAGACCCTTTCGCCAGGCGGATCGCGCGGGCCATTGTCGAAGCCCGGGAGGTCGAGCCGATACGTACAACGACCGCCTTGGCTGAAATTGTCCGGCGGGCCTACGGCGCTCGAGCTCGGGACAGTCGCATGCACCCCGCCACTCGGACTTTCATGGCCCTCAGGATTGCGGTCAACGATGAACTTGGCGCGTTGGAGCGACTGCTGGATGCATTGCCCCGAGCGTCAGACTGGCTGGCTCCGGAGGCACGTGTGGCGATGATTTCTTTTCACAGTTTGGAGGACCGATTGATCAAACGGGCATTTGCCGGACTGGTTCGGTCTGGCCGGGCCGTGGATTTGGCCCGGGGCGGCTTGGTGGCCTCTGAAGAAGAGGCCCAACGCAACCCCAGAGCCCGATCCGCTCGTCTGCGGGTGGTGCAACTGACGGAGCCCACGTCATGACCCAAGAAACCAAATCAGCTCTCCTGATCGGATTCATTTTCATCATGATCATTCTGGTGGTGGTGGTGGACGGATTCGATGCCGGAAGAACTCCCGCCCTGAATGAGGGGTCAACGGGTGACATCCCAATCGTCCCTCCGGCTGAAGACGACTCGTTTCAAAGATCACAGCCGCCGGCTTCGGGGCAAATCGAAACCGCTCAAGCCCAAATGGAGCGGTATGAGGTGAAACGAGGGGACACCCTGAGCGGAATTTGTGCGGAGTACTACGGAGACGCGGGCTTGTTCCCCGCCTTGCAGGAAGCGAACGGGCTGACGAGTCCAGATCTGGTTCCGGGTCAAACCATCAGCCTGCCCCCCCGTGCCGCCTTGACCACCAACAGACCCGAGGCGGCACAGTCCCCCCAGACCGCTCAACCCTCACAACCGGAACAACCCGCACCAACGGAACCCGTCCGAAAAAATCGGACCTACACGGTGCAAAAGGGAGACATGCTCGAACGAATTGCCCGCCGAGAACTCGGGGATGGGCGAAGAGCCAACGAGATCTTCGAAATGAACAGAGATCAACTCTCTTCGCCCGATGACATACAGCCAGGCATGGTGTTGAAACTTCCCGAATGAATTCCAACTTGCCCCATCTCGATCGACTCATTCGCCTTGGAAGCTTGGTCGCAGCTGTGGGCATCGGTGGCGGCTCCCTACTGGAGCAGCGACTGGAAACACGGCGACAGCATCGGGAAATGCAAGAGTTGGAACGAGAGCGACAAATCGTCGAGCGTCTCACCCTTGATCTTCTCGCCCGGGAAGCAGTCTTGATCAACGACCCTCTGGTGCGAGATACCTTGCAAGTCGATTCGCCGGCCTTCCCCGTTGTCGAAGATGGCCCACAAACCCTCCCCAACCAACGGGAGCCAAGCCGTTGATTCGAGCCGGCTTCGCATGGGTATTGGTACTCCCACTTGTGGTGGCTTTGGCCCGACACGTGCAACTTGTGTTTGCCCCGCCGTCCGGATTGCTCGAGGCCATTGCTCTGGATGACGATCAAACTCGGAGTTACACCGAAGCCGCGTTCCGTGGCCCGATCGTGGATCGACGTGGGCGCCCCCTGGCCATCTCCTCTTCGGGGATCCAGTTGTTCGTGGATTTGGTTGCTCGGCGCGAAAAGCATGAGTACGAGATGGGGACCCGAGCCGGTCGGGCCAGGTTCCCCGAAAAAGTGAAACCCGTGACCGAGCAGAATCTTCAACTGATGGATTTTGCGCTAGAAGTGGCCTATTACTTCCCTGAACTCGGGATGTCACCCGCGGAAATTGAAGCAACCATCCATGAAGCCGACCTCCAAAATCGAGCCGCCGGCAGAGACACCAGGCACTGCAAACTGGGTGGTGTGCTGCCCCAAACGCCTTCGCTTGTCGATCGACAAAAAATCGTAAAAGACAGTCACACAAATAATCTCCTCCTTGCGGGCTTGAACTGGAATGAAAGAGAGATCCGCCAAGCCAGCGCCCCGCAGAGCCTACGCAGCTTGGTCGGAAAAACTATCCCTGCCCCCCACGGCCTCACTGGCCTCTACGGCATCGAAGCGGAGTGCAATGCACAATTGACCGGCACCATGGGGCAACGCCAAGACGTGGTGGACACGCGGGGGCGACGGCTTTCGGGAGCGGCTGCACAACCGGCGATTGATGGTCGAACGGTCACCATGACGCTTGATTTGGATCTTCAGGAATACGCCACAACGCAACTGCAAGAAGCGGTGGCATCCTGCCACGCCGCCGGTGGACGGCTGATGGTCCTGGATGTTGCGACCGGTGGACTGCTCAGCATGGTGGACGTCTTGGCCCCTCCCCGCGAAGGTGATTGGCCGGATGCTCCAACCGATGCCGCACGAGAAGAAGGCGGATTGGTGGGTCGTCCCCGCTGCATCAGCGACGTGTTTGAACCTGGTTCGACATTCAAGCCGATCGTATGGGCCATTGCGGTCGAAGAGGGCGTGGTCCAACCGTCTGAACTCATCGACGCCGTGCCTCCCGGCAAAGAGTGGTTGACCTCGTATGGCCGACGCATCCGTGACGTCTCGGGACGCGGCAATCTGAAATGGGATGAAGTGCTGCGCTATTCCAAAAATGCATGCATGGCCCACGTTGCCGACCGCCTGAGCACCACCACACTCCGTGATCGACTTTTGGCATTCGGTTTCGGTGAGCGCACCCACCTCGAACTCTCGGCGGAAGCTCGAGGCTTGGTGCCCAAGCCTCGAAATTGGAACCACTTCACCCAAACCTCGGTTTCATTCGGCCAGAACATCTCGGTCACCGCCGTGCAACTCCTGCAAGGGGTTTCGATCTTGGCCAGTGGTGGCGAACTCCGGCCGATCCATTTGCTGCATCCGGGTCCCAATTTTCATCCCGCTCACATCCCCGTGATTTCAGCCTCCACGGCTCAAGCTGCCATCGAAGCCATGGTCCCGTTGGTTGAAGACACCAAACACCTCCGCATCGAAGGCGTCCGTGCGTTTGGCAAGTCGGGAACCGCCCAGTTGCCGCGATCGGCCAAACCTGAGCAAGGCATCAAACACGGGATGTACGAAGACCGCTACATCTGCTCGTTTGTGATGGGCGCGCCCGCCCAAGATCCCAAAGTCTTGGTGCTGTGCACCATTGACGACCCGGACCGGTACGCCTTGGAACGAGAAAACCGGCGACACACCGGGTCATATACCGCCGGACCAGTGGCCAAGAAAGTGGTCGAAGCCGCGTTGGGGCGGTTGGGCGTCCCTCAAGAAATTGCCAACGCATCCAACGACGCATCCGTTGGCATGAACGGGATCAACTGATCCCCAACCGCTTCATCTTTTTGTACAGCGACGCACGGTGAATACCCAACGCGACAGCGGCCTGGGTTCGATTTTGCTGATGGGCCGCCAAAGCTGCTTCGATGCGCTCTCGTTCATCCTGTTGCAAGGCACCTGCCAGTTGCACCGCAGGGTTGTCTTTGGGCCTTTGAACTCGAGGAGGCAAGTCCACCCCGGAAATCAACGGTCCTCGGGTCACCGCCACGGCCCGCGCTATGGCATGCTCCAACTCACGAACATTTCCAGGCCAGGTGTAGGACAACAGCACTTCGATGGCTGAGGGGTCAAGGCCCCCAACGCGTCGGGACAGACGGTGGGCATAGCGTTCACACAAGTGGTGCGCCAACAGAGGGAGATCCTCCATCCGAGTCGACAAACTGGGGATGTCAACTTCAACCACCGCCAAACGCCACAGCAAATCCTCACGAAACCCACCCCGTGCCACCAATTGGTGCAAATCTGTATTGCCTGCGGCCAAAACGCGCACATCGCACGACCGAGTCTCCTCGGAACCCACCGGCTCAAAAGTGCCCTCTTGCAAAATTCGAAGCAGTCGAGCTTGCAACGCTGGCGGAGCGGAGTTGATCTCGTCCAAGAAGAGGGTGCCTCCGTCGGCCAGTTCAAAGCGGCCACGGCGATCACGCTCGGCGCCGGTGAAGGCGCCACGCACATGCCCGAACAGTTCAGATTCGAGAAGTTCTTCGGCCAAAGCGGCACACGACACTTCGACGAATGGCCCCCTGCTTCGAGACGATCGTTCATGAACACGCCGGGCCAAGCGGCTTTTGCCACTTCCGGTCGGGCCGGTCAGGAGTACGGCGACGTCCAAAGACGCAACCTGATCCAACAGTTGAACCGCCTGGTTCATTGCTGGATTTGCCCCCACGACGAAAGAAGGGTCGCCGCTGGATGGTTGTTCGGCCGGGACCTGCAACGCCAAGCGATCCAAAGACTCACCGACGATCTGGACCAAGCGGTCCGAGGTTACGGGTCGCTCGACATAATCCATGGCCCCGGCTTTGAAGCAATCCACCGCTTCGGTCGTTGAACCCCACCCTGTGAGAACAATCACCCCAGTCCGAGGGAAGCGTTCGCGGATGCGAGCAACGGTGGCTGAAGCCAATTCACCCTCTGGAGGAGTCAACAAAACCAAGGAAGCCTCGTTCAACTCCGAGAGTGGTTGTGGGCCTTCCACTTCGCAATCCAAAACCGACACCGCCGACCGAACCGCTTGGCCGGCCGTTGAATCGGTATCGATGATCAAAATGCGTGGTTTCACCCGGCGACTCGGCTCTTGGGACGGATAGGAATCACCACATCTTGGGCGTAAGGCACACTGGTGGCTTGGATTGACAAATCAACCACCCCACCCGGAAAGGTGAGGTACCCCACCGGTTCGCCGTTGACTTTTTCCACATCCAACCGACCACCAACCCCAGCCGGAACCTGCTTCACGGCGGATTGAATGGCCGCCAGCAGCGCTTCGCCGGGTTCATCGATCGCATCGGGGGACAGATGAACATGCTGAATGCGCCCTTCACAAAACAGTTCAGGCAGACAATCCGAGATGGATTTTCCATTCGGAAAGGGGACTGGGCCCCAAATTTCAGCACGGCGTTTGGCGATGGCTTCGGGCAAGGTGTTCATGGGTCTGGCATCGGATGGAACGACCGGGCAGGACAGCGCCTCCACCGGGCAGCGCTGCCCCGATGACGGATTCATCCCACCAGCCCGCACAAACGGCCCGCCGCGTAGAATCATGTCCTCATGCGTCAAACCAATCCAACCCCCTTGGCCACCGTGCCGGCCACCGCACGCATCGCCGTCGTTGGTGCCAACTGGCATACCTCGATCGTCGATGGACTTCGTCACGGTGCTCAAAAAGCCTACGACGCGGCTGGGGGCACCCAAGCTCTCTCAGAATTCACCGCTCCAGGTGCTTTTGAGTTGCCCGTCTTGGCGGCCTCGCTCCTCCAAGAAGGGTTTGACGGGGTTGCGGTGTTGGGCTGCATCATCAAAGGCGAGACCATCCACGATGAGGTGATCGCCCATGCCATCGCGCAAGGCTGCACTCAACTCGCCACCACCACCCAGAAACCAGTTGGTTTCGGGGTCATTACCGCCAACACCCTCGCCCAAGCCGAAGCTCGGAGTGCAGACAACCCAAACAACAAAGGCTACGAGGCCATGGTTGCGGTGACCGGAGTCTTGTCCACCATGGGGTCGTTGCGATGAGAGTGGCCAAAGACTGGCGGCGCGCGGCGTTGCAAGCCCTCTACATTTTGGATCGTGGGGGCGATCCTGTAGCCGAAGGCTTAACCGCGGCTCTTGAAGGCAGTGCCGCCTCAGAAGCCGACCGGGCCCGGGGTGTCGATTTCGCTTTGCGAATCTGGGAATGCGGTCGCATCTTGGATGACGAACTCAATCCCCTGAGCCCCGACTGGCCACTGCACCGCCAGCCCGTGTTGGATCGTTCCATCTTGCGCCTTGCCGCTCAAGAGATGACCGAGGCACCCGAGCAGTGGAAGGTTGTGATTTCCGAGGCCATCGATTTGGCTCGTGAATTCAGTACGGAAGAGAGCCCGCGCTTCATCAACGGTGTGCTCGATCGATTGCAACGAGAACGCCAACGCAACCAAGATCAATCTGGAGAAACAGACCATGGGATTGTTTCGCCGGGCGACTGAAGCACTGCGATCAGGATTGACCAAGACCCGCACCGCCCTGACCGGTGTTTTTGGGGCCTTGGCCGGACGCAAGATCGATGAAGAAGCGCTTCAAACCATCGAAGCGTCGTTGCTTCGAGCCGATGTCGGCCCAGCGTTGAGCACCAGTTTGGTCGAATCGCTGCGCACGGCTTGGCGGCAGGGCGCCGTCACCACCGGTGAAGAAGCTCGAGATCATTTGGCCCAAGACCTTCGCGAACGCCTGGGTGACCATCGTGGGGATATCGCCCGCGCTGAACAAGGCCCCACGGTGCTCTTGGTGGTTGGCGTGAATGGTGCCGGTAAGACCACCAGCATCGCCAAACTGGCCAAACGGTTTTCCGCCGAAGGAAAAGTGGTGCTTGCCGCCGCCGACACCTTCCGCGCTGGTGCGGTGCACCAATTGGAAGTGTGGGCCGAGCGTTTGGGGGTGGACATCATTAAAGGGAAAGAAGGCGCTGATCCGGCGGCAGTGGCTTGGGACGGCGCCGAAGCGGCCGTAGCCCGAAACGCTGACTTCCTCATTGTGGACACCGCCGGACGGCTGCACGTTCAAGAAGAATTGATGCGAGAATTGTCCAAAATCAAAGACGTCCTAGGCAGGGTGATCCCCAGCGCCCCGCACGAAAGTCTTTTGGTTCTTGATGCCACCGCCGGTCAAAACGGCTTGCGACAAGCCGAGCATTTTTTGGCCGCAGCTGCGATCGACGGCATTGTTCTCGCCAAGCTCGATGGCACCGCGCGGGGCGGCGTCGCCCTTTCCATCCGCGAACATACCGGCGTCCCCGTCAAATTCGTCGGGACCGGTGAGCGACCAGAAGATCTTGAAGTGTTCGACCCCGAGCCGTATGTCGATGCTCTGCTCGGCCTTGATGACGGCTCGACCAAATGACTCACTCAGTTGGGATGCGCATACATGCGTTTCGAATTGGCTTCCACCACACGCACAAGACGGGAAGTACAAGAATCACCAGCCAAGCGTCCCAAGTCCATTGATAGGTGACGCTGAACGCCGAACCGTCGGGATTGAACTGCTCGGAATTCAATGCCCCGCTGCTGATGAGAATGGGCAACGGCAGCAAGATCACCTGAAGAAGTGCCCACCGAACCCACGAGCTGTCCAACATTGATTCGGCCTTCTTCATGGTGTTGGCCACGATACTGCACGTTGACGCATTTGCAAGAACTGCCATTCGGATCAGAAGAGTGAGAAGCACTCAACTGTCGTAACGAGCGGCTGTCCTTCGCGCCAACAACGCGACTTCTGTGGCCAACTCCGGGGGCGACTCGACGACCACGGCCGGACCACGACCCAAGATCCACCATTTGATTTCATCAAGTCCGGCAACCCGGAACGTGAGCCGCCACCGACCATCCGGCATCGGATGCGATTCTTGCGAGTGGTGCCAGCGAATTTCACAGATCGTGGATACAAAGTCTGGATCCACCAAGAGAGAGACGTCGTACTTCGTCGGTGAAGGCACCATGGACCAAGCACCCGCCAGCCAGGCATCCAAATCAAAATCTGTCGCACGGTGGGCCGCTTCCCCCGTCGAGGTGGCGCTGATGAATCGTGAAACCTTCAAACATCGAACCGACTCCCGATCGGATCGCCAACCCAAGACGTACCAACCTCGCTCGGCGGCCAACAGATGCCAGGGCGAAAAATCAAACACCGCTTCTTGACCATCAAGGCGGGCCGTTTCGTACCGGCACGACACCCGGGTGTTGTCCAACATGGCCTGCTGCAGCGCTTGGAATACTGGAGCGGCAGCCTCAGGATCGTCAGCACTTGGCGCGAGTCGTACGGTGATCCGGCCTCGCAATTTTTCGGCCACCTCACGGGCGGCATCGCTGGACTGTTCGGCCAACCGACGGACCGCGCGATCCGCCGCATCGAGGTAGGGCACTTGCCCCTTCCCGGCAACTTCTTCCACCAAGACCCGCAAAGCTGCAAGTTCGTCGGCCTCCAAGCCTCGGGCGGAAGACAGCACCTCCCCCTCGATCACATACCCCCCCAATTGACGTCTGGCTTTGACCGGAACCCCCGCAACTCGCATGGCATCCACGTCACGAAAAACGGTTCGCTCAGACACTTGCAATTCTTCAGCCAGTTCGGCGGAACCAAGCCCGGGACGAGCCTCAATCATGCGCATCAACCGAAGCAGCCGGATCAGGCGGTTGCCGCCATCAGATTCACCTTCGCCACGTGGCATGTGGAGAGTGTACGACCCCACGCTCTTCGCGCCCTCGACGTACCATCCGTCTTGTGTCAGGACTGAAGGTTTTTGGAATCTTGGTCACGCTTCTCTCGGCGTTTGCCCCCGCGGCTTCGGCGCAAACTGTTGATGGCAAATCACTCGGGGGCTGGATTCTGCCCGTGGTCCCTGCCGACCGAACGGTACGGATCGAATCCGATCGCGCCACGGGCAATCTGGTGGACGACACCCGGCGGTTGACGCTCGAAGGCCGAGTCAAAATCACCATTGGCGACATCAAACTTCGTGGCAACTGGGTGCAGGTCTGGATCAACCGAGTCGAAACCGGAGCCGGAACCGTGACCCAACTGGCCGCATGGTTCGAAAAACTCGATCAGCCGTCCCGTACCTCTTCGGTGGTGTTGCGAGATGGATCCGTTTTGGTCACGGCCACCACCACCGGCGAAGTCACGTTGGACACCGGACTGTTGTTCGATACCCCGGTCCAAGACCCTCGACTCGGCGTGGCCGAACGGGCATTGGCTCGCCGCTTAACGCAGATCGCCGCAGGCGCTGCTGGTGCCCAACAACCGCAAATCGGAATCGAAGCCAGTCCCGAATCACTTCCAGTCCCTACCGCTGAAGGACCCAAGGGCACCAACGCGTTGCCGTTGGTCCAACCCATCGGCGATGTGCGCCTTTTCGCGGGCACGTTGGAGTTCAACCAGGGACCAGAACGCAGCGAAATTGTCATCAGCCGTGGCCTCGACCTTGAAGTCCCGGCCAACCGCGGGCCGATCGGCAGCCGACTCAACCTCACCGCCCGCCGGGCCGTGCTCTTCGGAAAGCCAGAGTTGGCGGAAGCCATCCGAGAGGGACGAGCTGATGCGAGCATGCTGGAAGGCGCTTACCTCGAAGGATTGGTTCGGATCCGAGGCTTGGCCAACCAAGCCGATTTGCATGCCGATCGAATTTGGTGGGATTTCCAAACCGGTGAAGCGGTGGTGCCCGATCCCGTCATTCGAATGAAGGATGACTCCGGTCGCCCGCTGACTTTGGTCGCCGAAGAAGTCCGCCGGACTGCGGAAGGTGGTTGGAGGTTGGAGAATGGGCAGATCTCCGTATCCACGTGGCGCGATGGTCACCTTGCCATCGCGTCAGACCGTCTTGAGGTCAACTCCCAAAATGGACAATTCCGGTTCTCGACCGACAACGCGCGACTTCGAGTGGGAGGACGAGATATTGGGGTGCCATTCAACGCCTCCGGACGTTTGGATCGGCAACCACTCCGCGGTTTGGGCGTCCAAAATCTCTCGGGCAACGTTGTGCCCAGCGTGGACTGGAACCTTCCGGATGATTTGGGAACTGGTCAAATCGGGACCCGATTTGCCGAGGGCCGCGGCCCCGGCATCACCCTGGACGCCCGCACCGAATCGACCGACTTGGCTTTGCAATTGCAATACGACGACGGCACCGACCGCACCAGCGCGGGGGTGCAAATTGAGCCCCAACGCAATCTCCGGGGCTCTCTACAGTTTCGCAGGCGTGATCGCCGCGATGGCTGGAACATCGACACCAGCGCGTACGCCACCTCAGATCCAACTTGGCTGAGTGCGTGGGAACGCAATCGATTTGAAGCGGGACCGACCACCAACTCTGGCGTTATGGCCAGCCGACCTTCCGACGACGCCACCATCGAGATTGAGGCTTCAGGCAACTTGGACGGTCGCGTGGGGACCGGCTGGGAACTGGCGTCAGTTGGTGCGACTACGGATCGACTTCCCGAGTTCAGACATCAAGTGGCAGGTCGTCCGGTGGCTCCGGGTGTGCTCTACAACGCCAGTTCAGGCCTCGGCCAATTGCGATGGCGTTTGGATCCAGAGAGTCCAGCATCGCGCGGATTGCGAGGCGCATTGATTGACGGGGACCCGTTCTACAGCTTTGACGCTTGGCTCCAAGACCAAGGCCTTGGCAATGAATACGTCACCCGAGCGCACACCCGACATGAATTCCGCTTTGCCAGATCAGTGGGCCCCTTCCGAGTGGTGCCATTTGTCTTCGGCGGTGCGGCGTGGTGGGACGGCATCGATGGGGTCAGCGATCCCCAAGGATTGCTGGGCGGCGGGATGGAAATTACCACCACACTCGAACGCATTTATGAGGATGTGGAACGCCCCGATCTTGGGCTTTCCCGATTGCGGTGGCTGTTGGAACCCTCGTTGACGTTGACTCAGATCGAGGTCACGGGCGACTCGGTGAACGCCGCCGCCGCTTGGGACCCTTTGGTGGAACAACGATCTGCCGCCAGCCTGCTGCGTCTTGGTCTCGACCAGCGAGTCCAAACCAAGCGAGGTCCCGTCGGGGATCGAAGGACCCATGACGTCTTGGAGCTTCGGACCGCGCTCGTCCTTCACGACACCGAGACTCCTTTTGATCCCACCCAACCCCCCCGATACGACCCCCTTCGCCCCGAATATGGCATCCGCCGGGACCACGTTGAAATCCGAGCGTTCTGGAACCCTGGAACCTCCCTTTCCATCGGAGGAGAAGGCATCTGGGACCTCGATGGCGAAAGTTCGCACGTCTCAGCTGGCGTGTCGTGGCGGCCCACCGCGACCCTGCGTACCACCGCGGAATATCGACAGTTGCGGACCGATCAGACCGCTTTTCTGGATTTCACCTTTGAAACCGGAGTGAACGACCTCTGGGCCGCGGCCTTCAGACCCCGCTGGAACTTGGATGAAGGCGGTTTCCGGGCTTGGAGCGTCCTTCTGAGCCGCACATTCCCCGAAGCAACCGCCTCGCTGCGGTTTGGGCGGGACCAATTCCGGGACGAGCTGATTCTGGGTGGCTCGCTGCAGCTGTTGGGGCAATAACGGCCCACTTCACGGCTGCATCAAGTGATGATCGGCAGGCAAGCGGGCACGCAGTGCAAGCAACTGCTCTGC
>Ga0115012_10000979_pt1 | contig 16365 bp, 8 predicted proteins | sample TroAtlMetagenome_FD_88706 | JGI IMG/M metagenome (GOLD analysis project Ga0115012, IMG submission 88706) | Marine eukaryotic phytoplankton communities from Atlantic Ocean - Tropical Atlantic ANT10 Metagenome | ecosystem: Environmental > Aquatic > Marine > Oceanic | place: Tropical Atlantic Ocean...
ATGCCCAAGTTCCTTGTTGTTGTGCCACTCGCCTTGGCCTGTGCTGACCCCAAGCCGGTGGAGATCGAAACCCAACCGGGACTGGAGTCGAGCGACTCGGATGAGACTGGAAGTCCCGAATCTTCAACCCCAACCAACCCCGACACCGAAGACACCGGAACAACCGACGATCCCCCCGACACCGACCCGCCCGCCGATGATTCGGGCACGCCCGAACCGCCCGCGGATCCCGCCCTGGCTGGGGATCGGGGAGTGTCGGTCATTGACCCGTCCGGCATCGAGGCCAAATTGTACATTCCCGATGGCGACGGACCCCTGCCCATCGTGGTGTTCAGCCCCGGGTTTCAACTCAACCCCAGCGACTACGAAAGCTATGCCGAACACTTTGCCTCATGGGGCTACGTGACGGTCTTGGTGGACTTTGACGACTCGCTGTTTGGCGGCCCCACTCACGCCGATCACGACGCAACCGTCGACTCGATCATCGACTGGATCGAGGGAGAACCGGCTGAACTTGGGGGCATGGCAGACTCCAGCACCATCGCGTTGGCCGGCCATTCCATGGGCGGCAAAATTTCATTGCTTCGAGGCAGCCAGGATGCCCGAGTGGACCTGTTGATCGGAATCGACCCCGTTGATTCCGGGCCTCCGTTCGGCGGTTCGGACACCGACTACCCATCGGTGGCCCCCGAACGCATGGGCGGAATCTCCGTACCCATGCTGCTGATCGGGGAGCTAAACAATGCGACGGGCAGCATCATTTCTCCCGCGTGTGCCCCCGAAGGAGAAAACTTCCGGGCGTACTACCAAGCGGCCACAGCACCGGTTCTCGAAGTCGACTTCACCACAGCATCGCACATGTCATTCGTGGACAACCCGGCCTGCCTGGTCTGTTTGGCCTGCCCGGTCGGCACCGATGATCCCGCGGTGACCAAACGGAACGTGCGCGCCATTGCCACCGCATTCCTCGAATCGGAACTCCGCGATGCCGCTTGGGCCGAAACCTGGCTGACGAGCGGCGGACTGTCTGATTTGGTCAGCACTGGGCTCATCTCAACGCGCTCGAAAAACGGATTCTGAGGCCCCCTCTGAGCGGAAATCATGTGAGTGAGCGGCCAGCCCGTTACCTCAGATGAACCGATCCGTTGGAGGAACGATGACGACTTGGCTCGATGGCCCAGACTCCGTGTTGAGCCCCACTTCGAGGCGCGACTTTTTCGATCGCCATTGGGACGACGCGCCCCTGGTCATTCAAGGCCGAGGACCCGCCATTTACGAAGGCTTGTTGAGCCTCGAAGACATCGACACACTCATCCATCAGACCAGCCCAACCCACCCGGCATTCCGACTGGTCAAAGAGGGCGAAGAGTTGCCACTCGATGCGTACACTGTGCCCAATGTTCCCTGGGGGACGGGCGCCGTTTCCGGATTCATGAATCGAGAATCCACCCGTGCACTGATGGCCGAAGGGTGCACCTTCGTCATGGAAACTTGCCAACGACTCCACCCTTCGATCGCCCAACTGTCTCGGCAGTTTGAGCAGCACTTTCATTGCCCCAGCCCCGTAAACCTGTACGTCACGCCCCCGTCAGCGCGCGGGTTCCAGCCGCATTTCGATGTCCAAAACGTGTTCGTTCTTCAGGTTCACGGAACCAAACGCTGGCAAGTGTTTGAACCGCACATCCACCGACCTTTGCCCAGCCAAGCCGTCAACGGCTCGGTCAAGCCAGGGGCCTTGTTGCACGACATCACCTTGGAGCCGGGAGACCTGCTCTACATACCCCGCGGCTTTGTGCACGTGGCGCACACCACAGACCGTTTGTCTGCGCATCTTTCGGTGAGCCTGATGCCGAACACTTGGGCCGACGTCTTCCGTTCATTGCTCGACACCCTTCCCCAAGACGAACGATTTCGAGCCGCGGTATCCCTGCAACCCAACGGACCGGCCGAAGCATCAGAAGAACAAGAAGCCGCATTCGAATCCCTGTTGGAAGCATTCGTTGAGGGGTCCGACTTTGAAGATGCCCTCGATGCGCTGGGGCGGCGTTTTGTGTCGACCCGCCTGCCGCACACTGCGGGGCAACTCGCCGCGCTGGACACCGACCAAACCGTCACCCTCGAGACCCGCTTGAGAAAACCGGAAGGCATCGTTTGGCGGGTGGACGCGGACGGCGAACACGCCCATCTGCACTTTCACGGAAAAACCATTTCCGCTCCGTGGACCGCGATTCAGTCGCTCCGATGGATCGCGAACTCATCGCCGTTCAGGGCCGCAGAAATACCGGGCGATCTGAGCCCGCAGGTCCAATGCCAGTTGGCCCAACATCTGGTGAACGAGGGCTTTTTGGTCCTCGACTGAGGCCACCCCCTATTCGAGGCTGCCTTCGGCCAACCAAAAGCCCGGAGGAGAATCACCGCCTGCCATGCTCGTGGTTTCAATGGCAATGGCAAACCCGTCGAGCGTCGGCAATGGAATGCTGGACAAATCACCGGCAAGTTCGGGAATGAAGCCCGCCAAGATGGTGGCGAACAGCGGCTCAATGGTGTCGGCAGACAGCCCCATGGAAGCCTCCGCGTACGTCATGTCCACGCGCACACTGGCCTCGCCCAATTCCAGGGTGATATCGTCGCTCGTGGCGCCCAAGGCCACTGGAATCTCAGTGGCGACAAACAAGGTCATCACCAACGAGTCCTCAGCTGGAGACCCGTCGTATATGCCGACCTCCATGCCGCCAATCGTGAGATCGTATTGCTCACCGGACTCCCAACCCGAACGCGGAGTGAACACGGGAGGCAAGCGCGGGATCGTCGCGATGTTCACATCGTCCACCCCCGGCAACAACAAAGCCAGCAGAGACGGGTCAACGCCAAGGTCTTCGGACGTCAGGGTTTGGTCGAGCATGCCGCCCTGCCACAACGCAAACATCATTTGATTGAGGACATCGGTCGAGAGGCCCATCTGGATGCCCGAGTCTCCGGAAGCAAAGTCCGGTTCCAACCAATCCTGCACCGGGATGAGATCGGGACCGTCCAAGGCCCCCAATGACAAAATTTCATCCGGCACCACTCGGGTGTCCATCCCCAGGGTCATGCCGCCATCATCGACCGAAACGGAGGCCAATTCGGCCATCAATGTGTAGGCATTGTCCGCGACATCGAAGCTCTCTTCCACGCCAAAATCACCCAACAAACCGTCCAACATTCCGTCGACTTCTCCGGAGACAGCGCCTTCGACCGCCGAACGCATTTCGGTCACGACCAAGTCCTCCAAGTCGAGTCCAATGCTCGACGCCAAGTCACTCAGGCCGGACTCAATCTCAATGGACAGCCCTTCCGGGTCGGGGACACTCACCTCGACATCGGTGAACACCAACGAACCGGCCACCACTTCCGGGCGCACCGACATGTCCACGTACATCGCATCCACATTCACCGTTCCATCGGCCGGCAACGAGACCAACGGCGCATAGCCTTCCACAACAAAATCAAGAAACAGATCCGAGATGGTGAGCCGGAGATCCAGCGTGCCGTCCGAAACCGCATCGACGGAAAGACTCGCATCGCCGTACCCAACCGACGTGGCCGACATGCTGATGTCGTAGGCAAAGATCCAGAAACCTCCGCTGGTCGAATACAGTTCACCGCCCAACAACGACTCCAAATCCACCGTATCCATGATGTCTTCGGCGAACGCGCCCAGTTGATCGAGGCCGCCCGGGCCTTCATTCATCCGAACAAGCAACGCATCAAAGCGCATGTTGTCGGGATCGAACCATTCCGAGGAATACAACAACGAGCGCACATCGCTGCTTTGGTTGGATGCACCTTCGTCGTCGTAGTCGGCGTCCGCCGCCACGGTCTCAATGATGTTCACGCCAAAGTCGAGCTCGAGAACTTGTTCGAATGAGCCATCCTCCTCAAAGGCAACCGTTTCGTCGGCCACGGTGAGGGAGTCCACTCCGGAGACCGCATCGGTGACGGTTCCTGTCACTGTGACGCGACCTTCATCGGTCCATTCGGCGCGATCGGGGTTTTCCACCGTCAACACCGGTCCGGACGAATCAATGATGACCGTTTCGCTGTCGCTGAGTTCGGAGTCTGTGACTTGAACGGTGCAGACGAAAACGCCTTCGCCCTCAAAGTTGAACGAATCGCCTTCGACGCTGACACCGGGCTCCAACACCCATTCGAGCGCTGCATCCGAGTCGTTGCCGTATTCATCCAACACCGCCACGGTGTACTCCACCGACTCTCCGGCCTCGACGCTGTTCGACTCCACAATCAGATCCACCGAAACGGCGGGTCCGGCGGTCACCGCCCATTGCGCTTCATCGGACGCATCGTTTTGGGACACCGTCACCGTGTACTCCCCCACCTGGGTCGCAGTCAGGGACAAACCGTCCATTGAAACCCCTTCCGAAGCCGACCACTCGGCACCGTCGGTGTCCGACTCATTTCCGTACGCATCGGTGCCCGACAGCGTCGCAACGACTGCATCCCCGGCCACCACGCTCTCGTCGCTCAGCGCCAATTCCAGCGCCTCTGTGGGTCCAGCGGCCACCGTCAACTCGGCATCCACCGTCTGCTCGAGGCCCGTTTCGTCCACGGCGGTCACTTCGATGAGGTGAACCCCAGCAACGGTCACGACCACCGAATCGCCGTCGTGCTCAACACTCGGTTCGGCAGAACTCGCCAAAGCAAACTCATCAACGGCCGTTTGGGTCCCTGCCGAGTCTTCCCAAGCCAAGGAGAACCCAACGTCATCGCCCGCCGTCGCCTCTTCGCCCGTCAAAGCGAACACCAGGGCGTACTCGGCTTCATCAACCGACCCACCGGTGTCGACGCCTCCGAGGGTCACCTCTGCCTTTTGGGACCTACAGCCCGCGACCACAACCAATCCGAACAGAATGAAAAATCGTTTCATAGTGGCCCGATTGTAGCTGAAACATTCGGAACCGTTGAGGGAATGTTGCGTTTAGCCAACCCAAGTGCGGGCATTGCGGAACAATCGCATCCACGGACCGTCTTCGCCCCACTCATCGGGGTGCCACGAAAACTGGACCGAACGGAAAGCCCTTTCGGGGTGGGGCATCATGATCGTGGACCGTCCGTCGGCGCTGGTGAACGCCGTGAATCCGTTCGCAGAGCCGTTCGGATTTTCGGGGTACCGAGCGGTCGCTTCGCCGTTTGAATCGACGTACCGCAATGATGCCATCGCAGCCTCAGCCTGCGCTTGGTCTTGAAACACCGTGCGGCCTTCGCCGTGCGCCACGGGGATGGGCATGATCGATCCCGCCATGCCCTTCAACAGAATCGAAGGCGACTCCAACACTTCCACTTGAACCAGTCGGGCCTCAAACTGGACCGAATCGTTGCGGACAAAGCGGGGCCAATGACCCGCACCCGGAATCAGTTCTTTCAACTGGCTGAGCATTTGGCAGCCGTTGCACACACCCAGCGAAAAGGTGTCTTCCCGATGGAAAAACGAGCGGAATTCTTCGCGGAGCGCATCGCTGTACACGATCGACTTCGCCCAGCCGCCACCGGCGCCCAGAACATCCCCGTAGGAAAACCCGCCGCAGGCCACAAGACCCGTAAAGTCCGCCAAACTCACCGCGCCTGTGCGCAGATCGTTCATGTGCACATCGACGGCTTCGAAACCGGCACGGTCGAAGGCCGCGGCCATCTCCACTTGCCCGTTGACGCCTTGCTCCCGCAGCACCGCAACACGGGGTCGGGCCGCAAACTCCGTTGCGTGGGAAGGATCAAAGGTCAACTGCGCGCTGAGGCCGCGGTTGTCCGAACTCAGCAGCCATTCGCGTTCCGAGTCGGCGCAAGCCGGGTTGTCGCGCAACGACTGGATCCGGTGACTGGTCTGCGTCCACTGGGCAAACAAGCCCAACACGCCTTCGCTGAACATCGTTTCATTGCCCATCGCGATGCGGACTTGCCCATCCGCGGAAGGGCGGCCCAAACGGTGCAGGCACCCCGACAGACCCGCCGCATTCATCACCGCCTCAAACGCGGCGCGATCGGAAGCGGCAACCTGAACCACCGCGCCCAACTCTTCCGAGAACAAACTGGCAACCGGATCGTCACCGAGTTCCGCAATGTCAATGTCCACGCCGGTTCGTCCCGCAAACGCCATCTCGGCGAGTGTGGCCCACAATCCGCCATCCGAACGGTCGTGGTAGGCCAGCGCCAAACCTTCTGACTGCAGTCTTTGAATCGCGCCAAAAAACGCCTTGAGCGATTCCGGATCATCCACGTTCGGCGGGTCGTGGCCCAGTTCGTCGTACACATACGACAACGCCGAGGCTCCCAATCTGTTCTTGCCCCAGCCCAAATCGATGAGCCAAATGTCGGTTTCTCCGCGGTCGGTTCGAAGCTGCGGAGTGAGGGTTTTGCGGGCGTCCGATACCGGAGCAAAGGCCGTCACAACCAACGACAGAGGGGCGGTCACCTGCGCCGAATCACCGCCTTCGGACCACTTGGCCCGCATCGACATCGAATCCTTTCCAACGGGAATGGCGATGCCCAGAGCCGGGCACAACTCGCGGCCCACAGCGTGAACGGTGTCGTACAAACCCGCTCCTTCACCGGGGTGATCGGCCGCCACCATCCAGTTGGCGGACAATTTGATGTCTCCGATGGATTCGATGCTGGCTGCAGCGATGTTGGTGAGCGCTTCACCGATGGCCATGCGGCCCGATGCTGCGGGATCGAGCAAGGCGATGGGGGTGCGTTCGCCCATGGCCATCGCTTCGCCGTGCAGGGTGTCAAAGGCCGCGGTCGTGACCGCAACATCGGCCACCGGCACCTGCCACGGACCCACCATTTGGTCGCGCGCCACCATTCCGGTGATGCTGCGATCGCCAATGGTGATCAAAAACGATTTGCTCGCCACGGTGGGCAAAGCCAACACCCGGTGAGCCGCTTCGGAAAGCTCAATGTCGGCGGTGTTCAACGGAGTGCGCACAACGGTCCGGTGAGTCGCGGTCCGGTGCATATGGGGCGGTTTGCCCAACAACATCGACAAGGGCATGTCGATGGGCTTGTTCTCAAAGTGGGTGTCGTTCAACACCAACTCATCGGCGCCCGTGGTTCGACCCACGACCGCGAATGGGGCATTTTCGCGCGCGCACATCGCGGCAAAAGCCGGGAGATTCTCGTCCAAAATGCCCATCACATACCGCTCTTGGGCTTCGCTGCACCAGATCTCCATGGGGCTCAACTGAGGCTCCGCATTGGGTATGTCGCGCAGTTGGAAGACGCCGCCGCGGTCGGAATCGTGGACCAATTCGGGGAACGCATTGCTCAGACCGCCGGCGCCCACATCGTGAATGCTTTCGATGGGGTTTTGGTCGCCCATGGCCCAGCAGCGATCGATCACTTCTTGGCACCGACGTTGCATTTCGGGGTTGGCCCGCTGCACGGACGCAAAATCCAATGCTTCCGATTGAGCGCCCGTGGCCATCGAGGACGCGGATCCGCCGCCCAATCCAATCAACATCGCCGGCCCGCCCAAGGCAATCAGGGCCGCGCCTTCGGGCAACCGCTTCTTGTCGACATGACCGGGACGCACGCTGCCGTAGCCGCCGGCCAGCATGATGGGCTTGTGGTATCCGCGCCGCTCGGTGCCTTCCGAAACCGACACATCTTGATGAAAGGTTCGGAAATAGCCGGTCAGGTTGGGGCGACCGAACTCGTTGTTGAACGCCGCAGCCCCGATGGGTCCGTCGATCATGATTTGCAAGGGAGTGGCCAGACGGGACGGGTGCGACCGTCCGTCTTCCCACGGTTGCGGGTGGTCGGGGATCTGAAGATCGGACACGCTGAACCCGGCCAACCCGGCCTTGGGCTTTCCGCCCCGACCCGTGGCCCCCTCATCGCGGATTTCGCCGCCCGAACCGGTGGCCGCACCGGGATGGGGTGAAATGCCCGTGGGGTGGTTGTGGGTCTCGACTTTGATGGCAATGTGAACCGACTCGTCGTGAGCCCCGTAGACCCGCGTCTCGCCGCTGGGGAAAAACCGTCCCGCTGAGCGGCCTTCAATCACCGCAGCGTTGTCGGAATACGCGCTCAACACGCCCCCCGGACTGCACGCATGGGTGTGCCGAATCATCTTGAACAAACTTTCGGCCTGGTCCACCCCATCGATGGTCCAACTGGCGTTGAAAATCTTGTGACGGCAGTGTTCGGAGTTGGCTTGGGAAAACATCAACAACTCAATGTCCGTTGGGTCCCGACCCAACTTCGCGTAGTTGTCCGCCAGATATTCCATCTCGCCCGTACTGAGCGCCAAGCCCAGCTCCACGTTGGCCCGTTGCAACGCACCCAGGGGATCTTCACCCAACTCGGTGAACGCCACAGGATTGGGCTCAGCCCGATCAAACAAAGCCCCCGCATCTTCCACAGAGCGCAGCACGGTTTGCGTCATTGGATCGCTGACCAAGTCGACGAGAGCGGCACAGTCCGCCCCCTCGTCCACCCACACAGCAACGCCCCGCTCAATGCGATCGATGCCCGTCAGTCCACAGATGTGCACGATCTCAGTGGCCTTGGAAGACCAAGGAGAAATCGTTCCGATTCGCGGGACTATTAAGAAGTCAGGCGGTGTTTTCGGTGCATCGACGACCGCACCCACCAGTTCGTTGAGCTTGCTTAGCCGCTCTCCGTCCAGGTCATTGTCTCCGCTGACGAAAAACACTTCAGAACTGCAAATGTGCTCCAGGCCCGTAGAGTCCTGAAGTTTGTTGAGCTGAAAGGCTGTGTGCGCTGGCCCGCCGAACAAATGGTGCATTCGAGGCTCCATGGATGTGGGTGCGCCCGATTAGCCCATTCGGTTTTCCATTGCCTCCTCCTGAAAAGATTTTGGGAGGGAAAGATCAAAAAATAATCTTGACGATCGCCACAAAATTTACCGCCTTTAACCTTGTCTTTTAAACTTAAAATGGTCGTTTTTGATTACTTTTTTGTCTAAAAAGCATTGCGATCCAGTCTCCATAGAAGTAGTTTCGGAGCCAGAGATGAAAATGAAAATCACTTTCATTTTCAAAATGGAGCATACGCAATGAGCATCAAGAAGATTCAAATCCCAGCCCTCGGGCTCACCCTTGGCTTGGCCGGCTACTCAATCATCGGATGCGGCGACAAGTCAGACGACACCGCTGGGTTTGAGTGGCCCGAAACCACCCCCGAAGTCGTGGAAAACTACTCCGACATCGTGGTCGCTTCGTACGAAGATTCCGTGACAACCGCCACCGACCTCAACACGGCGCTCGCGGCCTTGGTCGCTGACCCGTCCGAGAGCACCTTGGGCGCCGCCAAACAAGCTTGGTTGGACAGCCGCGAGCCCTACCTTCAAACCGAAGTGTACCGCTTTTACGATGGACCCATCGACAACCCAGATGACGGCCCCGAAGGGCTGCTCAACGCCTGGCCGCTCGATGAACAATACATCGACTACGTCGTCGGCGATGATGACGCTGGCATCATCAACAGCGATGACACCATCGATGCCGCAACCCTCGAAGGGCTGAACGAAGTCGGCGGCGAAAAGAACATTGCCACCGGCTACCACGCCGTGGAGTTCCTCCTCTGGGGACAAGATCTCAGCGAGACCGGCCCCGGAGAACGCCCCTACACCGACTACGTGCGGGACGGCTCAGGCACCGCCGCCAACCAAGACCGACGCGGAACGTACTTGAACGTGGTCGGAACCCTGTTGGTGGACCACCTCAGCGGCGTTCACGCTCAATGGACGGAAGGCGCTTCGTACCGGACTGGTTTCGAATCCGACTCCGCCGCAGCCATTGAAAAAATGTTGACCGGCATGATCGTTCTGTCTGGTTTTGAAACCGGCGGCGAACGCTTGCAAGCCGCTCTTGATGCGGGTGACCAAGAAGAGGAGCACTCATGCTTCTCCGACAACACCCACAGAGACATGATTCAAGACGTTCAGGGAGTCTCCAATGTCTGGAACGGCACCTACACCCGCACCGACGGAACCACCGTCTCCGGCCCCTCGCTCAAAGACCTCGTCAACGAGGTGGATGCAGACTTGGCTGGACGGTTGGACGCACAAATCGAGGAGAGCTTGAGCCTTGCCAACGCCCTCCAAACACCCTTTGATCAGGAAATATCTCCGGGCAACGAAGGAAATGCCCGTGTTCAAGCGCTAGTGATTGGTCTCCAAGCGCAAGAACAGATTCTCTTCGAGGTCTTCGACTTGTTCGGGCTCTCGGTTGAGATCCCCGAATAGACGATGACTCGCCTGGTCATGCGGCACGTTTTGCGAGCCGCCGCCGCCGTCGTGACCATTGGTTGCGACGGCGGCAAATCTTTTTATAACCCTCCTATTGAAATGGAAAACGAGACACTGTCCCGCAAATAAGCATTTACATTCGGGAGGCAGCAACCATGCACACACTGTTGATCGCTGTTTCAGCCGGCCTGATGGTCGGCTGCGCCGATGGTGAATCCACAAAAACAGCCGGGGTCGAACCCGGAGAATGGCTGCCGGGCGGCGACACCACCAACACCCGAATGTTGGGCGCAAATGCCTTTTTGATGCCCGCGCAAAACCTCTCGCCCGACAATGAATTGGCCTTTTACGGAGGCAATGCTTTCTTCAACCAAGGCTGGGTGGTCTCACCGGCAAGCACCGAAGCCCGTGATGGGTTGGGGCCCTTGTTCAACGCACGGTCTTGTTCCGGATGCCATTTCAGGGACGGAAAAGCCGAACCGCCCGAAGACGGGGCCGGTCCGTTTGTCGGCCTGCTGCTGCAGTTGTCCGTGCCCGGGCCAGACGGCCCGGTTCCTCACCCGGTTTACGGTGGACAACTGCAAGATCAGGCGAGCCCAGAGGTTCCGGTCGAAGGGATTCCCAGTGTGGAATGGATCGAGGAAAATGGCGAATACCCCGATGGAACCCCCTACAGCCTCATCCGTCCCTCGTTCTCCATCGGTTCCCTGCAGCACGGGGAACTCGGATCCGACGTGATGACCTCGGCCCGAATCGCACCGCACATGATCGGATTGGGCTTGTTGGAAGCCATTCCGGTGGAGCGTCTCGAGTCACTCGCCACCGCAGGCAGCGGTCGAATCCATTGGTTGGACACCGAAACCGGCATGCAGCCCGGTCGATTTGGCTGGAAAGCCACCACACCTTCTGTCGAGGTTCAAAGCGCCGTTGCCTTTGCCGGAGACATGGGTTTGACCAGTCGCCTCGCGCTGACCGACGACTGCACCGAAAGCCAGGTCGACTGCCTCGGCGCCATCAACGGCGGTGAACCGGAAGTCACCGACCGGATTCTCGACCGCGTCGTGCTGTACTCCCGCGTCATCGCAGTCCCTGCACGACGGGATGCGGACGACCCCACCATCCTCAAGGGCAAGCGCCATTTCAATGAAATTGGCTGCGCTGAGTGCCATACGCCCAGCCACACCACAGGCACCGGGGCGATTCCCGAGCTGTCCAATCAACTGATCTGGCCGTACACCGACCTGTTGCTGCACGACATGGGCGAAGGTCTGTCGGACAACCGCCCGGTGGGTGCAGCCTTGCCTTCCGAATGGAAAACACCCCCTCTGTGGGGCTTGGGATTGATGGCCGACGCCGCCGGACATTCCCGGTATCTTCACGACGGCCGGGCGCGAAATCTTGAAGAAGCCATCTTGTGGCACGGCGGCGAAGCCCAGAATGCCCGCGACGGCTTCACCGAACTATCCAGCGCCAACCGAGCGGCGCTCTTGGCTTTTGTGGGGGACTTGTGAATCGATTTTTGTTGATTGCACTGTTGGCGGCGGCCTGTGGAACAGCGGATCCGAAGCGCAGTTCCAATGATGACGACGCCCGCAATGCGGTGCTTCGCAGCTTGGCTGCCGACCTCATGACCGAACGCTACACTGCGTTTCGGGACGCGGCCGACACGTTCGCAGCAGCAGCCAATGAGTGCGACACCGACGCGATGAAGACGCATTGGTGGTCCACACGAGAACCATGGAAAAACACGGAGATCGTCTGGTTTGGACCGGTAAAAGAATACCCGGAGCGCTTGGGGCCCAAAATCGACGACTGGCCAGCCAACGAACGGGCTGTGAATGAATTGCTGGACTCCACCCAAGATCTATCGATGGAATCTTTTGCCGCCATGGGATCCGCGACCCGCGGGTTTCCAGCCATCGAAATCATCCTTTGGACGGCGGCGGACCATCCTCGAGCGTGCGCAGCGGTTCAAGGAGCCAGCGCCGACTTGGCCGCCAATGCCGAACTGTTGCTCGATGCTTGGACAAATCGATGGACGCCCAGCCACTCCTCCGGAAAACCTGTGTTGAACGAATGGGTCAATCAAATGGGATTCACCGCTCAAAACATTCGGGAACTCAAGCTGGGCAAGCCCGTGGGCGACTACTCCGATGGAGAGCCGCAGCCGGACCTGCTGGAATCGCGACTGAGCGGTCGGTCTTTGGCCGATGCAAGCAATGCGCTTGAGGGTGTTCGACTGGTGTGGGCAGGGGTGAACGATCAAGGCATCCGCACCCTCGTTCCGGACGAGTCCATCCAACAACAGGTCGACAACTTGTTGGCCATCGCAGGCGACCGCCTGGGATCAATTCCCGAGCCATTGGAAGAAGCCATCGTCAACGAGCCCGAAATCGTGGACTACGCACAGGCTCCGCTTCGGGAGTTGCAATCGGTCCTGCAAAGGGATGTCGCAACCGCCCTCAATGTGACGGTCACGTTCAACGATTCAGACGGCGACTGAGCGGTCTGAGTCAGTCGGAAACGGTCATGCTTCCGGCCGTCGATGCGCTGTAGCCGTCTTCGGAACCCACGCCATGGTCTCCGCCCATGTCGCAGTACAACCACGGGCCTGCATCGACCGACACCCGTGCGGCGTAGTCGTACACACCCGCAGCAGGGGCACTGCCCACACACCCGTATTCATCGTTGTCGAGCACAGCCGAATCGAGGCCGGGTTTGTGCATGTTGAAGGTGCAGGACTCCCAGGTCCACGAGTCCGCGGGAGTCTCACCATCGGGACCCAGCCCCAAATCAACCGCAATGCCGGAGCCGGTACCAAGCTCACCGGTCACACCGGCTTCGTAGACATACACATAGACGGTGTATTCATCGCCGGACGCGAGCAACAACTCCGGAGGCCATTGGATGTGGCAATAGTCGACCTCATCGGTGGGCGATGCCACACCGGTATCGTCGGAGTCGGCATCCGCATCCGCATCCGCATCCGCGTCGGAGTCGGCATCCGCATCCGCGTCGGAGTCGGCATCCGCATCCGCGTCGGAGTCGGCATCCGCATCCGCGTCGGAATCCGCGTCCGCGTCGTAATCCACGTCGGCTTGAGGCGACGCATCTCCGGTTTCGGTCGCATCATCCTTTCCGCAACCAATGGCACACAACAACAAAAATCCAGACAATCGCATGTTCACTCCCCGGCACATGGGTTCATTCTGGTCCGCTGTTAGCGGATGCGCAACGCACACACAACCGACCATGTCGGAAAAAAATTTGTTTGCACCCCACCTGATGTTGGACGACCAAAAACCCGACTATACATGAGTAGTCAGGGACCAAATTATGCTGAAAATCAATCGCCGCCAGGTGCTTGCCGGGGGTGCCAGTGGCGTCATGGCTGCGCCCTTTGTCCGTTTGCTGAATCCCCCCGCCCGGGCATCAACCGGCGAGCCTCACGCCTCCAGACTGCTGGTGTTCTTTACGCCCAATGGCACCATTCATGACCATTGGCGGCCTTCGGGTGGAGAACTGGACTTCGCCTTCCCCGCGGGCTCCATCATGGAATCGTTGACCCCGCACAAAGATGATTTGTTGGTCATCGACGGCATGGACTTCAGCACCGGGGACAACCACGAAGGCGGCATGGCCGCCATGCTGACCGCCGGCGGAAACACCAGCATCGATCAAATTGTGGCCGATCGCATCGGAACCGAAAGCCGTTTCGCATCGCTCGAACTTGGGGTGCAAACCAGCCTATGGGGCGGGTCTGTTCAGACCCGAATGGCTTACCGCGACTCAAACTTTGTGACCCCGGATGACTCACCCCACAACGTGTTCAACCGCATGTTTGGCGACATCGGTGACCCGGTATTGTTGGCAAAACGCCAACGTTTGATCGACATCAATCGCGCGGAAATCAACGACCTTCGAAGCCGCTTGGGCATCGAAGAACGCCGTCTGCTGGACGCGCACCTCGAAGGATTGGACGCCGTGGAACGCTCCATATCGGGCGACTCACTTTGCGATTCCCCCGCAGCGTTTGCCTACTACGACGCCATGAGCAACGACAACTTCCCCTCGGTCGCCCAACACCAAGCCGACCTGGCCGTGCAGGCGCTGGCCTGCGGAATGACCAATGTCGTCACATTGCAAATGAGCCACACGGTGGGGCCCACGGTGTTCACGTGGCTGGACCAAACCGACGGGCACCATTCGCTCAGCCACACCTCAGACAGTGACCCCGTGGGGGTCGCCAACTACGTGGCCTGCGAACGCTGGTACGCCGAACAGTTCGCCTACCTGTTGGACCAACTCAGTTCCACCCCCGACCCCGCAACCGGGGGTTCCATGCTCGACACCACCTTGGTGTTTTGGGCCCAAGAGTTGGGTGACGGACGCATGCACACCTGCGAATCGGTCCCATGGGTCTTGGCCGGCAGCGGCGGCGGCTTCTTTCGAACCGGCCGCAAAGTCGACCTCACTGGCAGCACCCATGATGGCGTCCTGACCAGCATCGCTCACGCCTTCGGGATCGAAATCGACTCCTTTGGCACCGGAACATCCGGCCCCGTGGAGGCGTTGCGATGAACCGCCTTTTCTGGTTGACCTTTTGGGCCGCGGGATGCGGCAAAGACTCCGCAAACACCGCGGAACACACGCCATCCGACAGTGATTCGGACACCACCGCCCCCATCGACACGGGCCCAGCCACCGACGACACGGGACCGGCAACCACGGACTGCCCCGAAGATGCGGCGGTGTTCGAAGCGCGGGTGTGGGACCCGGTACTGAGCACCTACTGCGTGGGGTGCCACAGCGAGGATGGCATCGCCGAAGGCACCCGACTGGTCCTCAGCGAAGACGACATGCTGCAAAACCTGCGATCGACGTCTGCGGTCGCCGATTTGCTGCTCCTCAAGCCCACGGGATTGCACGACGACGGACACGGCGGTGGAGCCCTGGTGTTGCCCGATACGGAGGCCTGGGAGGCCTTGGAGTTCTGGGTGGATTGGACCAACGGCATCTGCGACGACGGCGAAGAAGGGTGCGAGGACCAACCGCTGAACCGACGCCTGTGGCGCCTCGATCACGACCAATACGAACGCACCGTCTACGATTTGCTGGGCTTGAGCACCGACTACGGCCAGCACTTGGCCCCCGACACCGCCGTTCACGGCTTTCGCAACGATGCCGACGCCCTCTCAGTATCGGGCCTGCTGGCCGACCAATACCGGGATGCAGCGGAAGATCTGGCTTCTGTCGCCGACATCGCCGGAATGCTCACCTGCACCCCCACCGATGGCGCCATCACCCAGTGCGCTGCGGTGTTCATCGAAGAGTTCGGAACCCGCGCGTTTCGACGCCCAATCGCAGAAGACGAGTTGAACACCTACCTCAGTTTGTGGGCCGAAATCGCGGAGGAAGAGGGATTTTTCGAAGGCTTGCGATGGGTGGTGGCCGGCATGCTGCAGTCGCCCCACTTCTTGTACCGCTCCGAGCTGGGGACGCCCTCGGGTTCGGGTTCGTACGCACTCACGGACTGGGAAATCGCCAGCGAGCTGAGCTACCTGATCTGGGGAACAATGCCCGACGACGAGTTGTTCGCAGCGGCGGCCGATGGCCAACTGCACACCCCTGAGCAAATCGATGCCCAAGTCGACCGCATGATGGCGGACGAACGAGCGCTGGACACCACCGCTCAGTTCATCGATGCCTGGCTGCAGCTCGATCGCATCACTTCGCTGGCCCGCGTGGACTGGAGTTACGAACTGCAACAGGCAATGATCGCCCAAACCCACGAAACCGTGAAAGAGCTGGCTCGGGCCGATCAAACCTTGAATGAGTTGATGCTGAGCCCCACAACCTACCTGCCCGATGCGCTGGCGAGCCATTACGGCGCCCCCGAAAGCGGCTGGGTTGAGCAAGACGGAGAGACCTACGGCGGGCTCTTGACCCATGGCAGTCTGCTGACCGTCTATGCACTCGGGGAAAGTTCGAGCCCCGTGCACCGCGGAGTGGCCGTTCGAGAACGCATGCTCTGCGAAGAGTTGCCGCCCCCGCCGCCCAACCTCGACACGTCTCCGCCCGCCGCAGACGCAGGCGGC
>Ga0115012_10000980_pt1 | contig 16363 bp, 14 predicted proteins | sample TroAtlMetagenome_FD_88706 | JGI IMG/M metagenome (GOLD analysis project Ga0115012, IMG submission 88706) | Marine eukaryotic phytoplankton communities from Atlantic Ocean - Tropical Atlantic ANT10 Metagenome | ecosystem: Environmental > Aquatic > Marine > Oceanic | place: Tropical Atlantic...
CGTCTTCGATCGCGATCGCGTCGATTTCCAAAGTTGTTCGTCCGGCGTTCACAACCTGCACGGTTCGGTCGACGGTGAACGAGGGAACGACGTCCCCAAAATCGAATTCACCGGGAGCCACGGTCACATCTGGCGTGAGCTTGGTGATGGTGGTGTCGGGCGGACTGCAGCCAATAATGGCGAGTGCGAATAGAAAGTCGAGTCTGTAGAACATGAGTTTGCTGTATTGGTTCGGGCGATGCCGGTCGACTTGAGGTTACAATGCGGACGACTCATCCTACACGGACTTTGTGGGATGCCGTAAGCTTTGGGTGTTCGAATGATCTCTATGTTGTTCTGGCTCATCTCCTGCAAAGGATGTTCGGCCCTGTTTTTTATGCCAAGCCTGCCCACCGGTGGCGCCGTGGAAGATCCCCCTCCGTTCGATACGGGGATTGAGGATCCCACCGAAATCGAGGATACAGGCGACCAATTGCCGCCTCCTGCGATTTGTACGAACATGGAAGAAGAGCCCAACGACGCCGTCGGCGACGAACAGGCCCTTCCGCTCGAGCAGTGGATGTGCGGATATTTTGGTCAAGTCGGCGACAACGATGGCTTTGCCTTCGACATTGATCGCGCATCGTGGGTTCGGGTTCGCGTCCGGGCCGAGGCCCTGGGCTCTTTGGCCAACCCGCGCGCCTTCATTTACGACGAAGATGGTGAGTTTGAAGCCAGCTTCGAAGATTCCTACTTGACCTCCGACATCGATACGACATTTTTGCTGGACGAACCGCGTGAACTCGCGATCGGAATCTTGGAACAAGAAATCGGAAGCCTCCAGTTTGGTGAGGAATACCAATGGCGCTTGATGGTGAGCGTTGTCAAAGCTCCGGTGACTTGGAACCAAGAAGAGATCGAAGAAAACGATTCTCGCGCCGATGCCAATCCAGTGGCCGACGGGGATCGCGTGTTTGGGCGGATCGAGCACGGGGCGCGCTACGACTGGTTTGAGCTTGAAGTGGACGATGAACGCACCGATGTGGTGATTCAGACCGACTCATGGATGCACGGATCGCCATTGAGCCCCGAGATCCTCATCGAGGGGCCCGACGGCGAAGAAGTGGATCGCGCGAGCGAGCACGATGTCCCATCGAATCGCGATGCCAAAGTGAGTTTCACCGCCACCGAGCCCGGGTCGTACATGATTCGGGTGGGATCGTGCTGCTCCGGTGAGTCCGCCCGTCCGGGTGGGTTGCCAAACTGGTACGTATTGGATGTCAGCGCAACGCCTGCACCCGCTGAGGGCGACACCGGCGGCGACGAATAAAACGAATGGAAGCGCGGCCCTTGCGTCGCACGAACTGGAGGAACCCCATGACCCGAACAATTCCCTTGCTGATGCTGGCCCTCGTGGCTTGCAGTTCCAAAGATGACACCTCGAACAACGAGGGCAACGTCTCTGAAACCGATGCCGATGCGGACGCCGATGCGGACGCCGATGCGGACGCCGATGCGGACGCCGATGCGGATGCGGACGATGAGCCCGAACCGTGCACGGCCACCATCACCGAATTGGACCCAGAACAGGACGACGACGGCTGGTTCTACCTGGATACGATGAGCGTGGAGTTTGACCTCCGCCCGGAAGCCAGCGCTGAGTTCGGCTTGGTCGATGGATCAGGCACCTCGGTGGACATTGAGGTCAACTGGGACGAAGCCAGCGAATACAAGACGGCTTTCATTTCCGCTGACCTTGTGGGCAACAGCGAGTACACCCTGAGCGCTTCGTGCGCCAATGACATGGCCGCCACGTTCACGACCAGTGAGTTCGGCGCTCCCCTTGAGTCGGAAGTTTCGACCCTCATTGGCAAGGTGTTCGAACTTGATTTGCCCAACGCGGACTTCACCGAACCTCCCGGAGTGGGCTCACTGTTGGGCAGCTACCTGGAATCCCCGTTGCTGGCGAGCGTCGAAGGCGCAGACAGCGAGAGCTTGACCTTGTTGGTTGCCCAAGGCGTCTGGGATGACGACGGCGTGGCTCATCAAGACCTTGGAACGGGGACCTACCCGTTCCCCGCGGCGGACTTCACCGGTGCGCCGTACTTCTCGGCCGACACGGATGTGATCGAGATCGCCTACGTCAACGGCACAACGAGCGTGAACATTCCGATGTACCAAATGCACTTGGAGGGCACATTCTCTCCGGACGGCACAGACATGGGCGGTGCATGGATCGGCGGCTTGGTCGATACGCGAAACCTGGGTCCATTGTTGGACATTGGCGTCGGCGATGATGTGGTCTGCGAATACCTGACGGTGTTCGGGGTGACCTGCGAAGACTGCGGTGAAGGCGACGATTACTGCCTCTACATCGAAGCGCACTTTGATGACGCCTCGGTGGTTGAGGGCATGGTGATTGATCCCGACCCACTGGGCGAAGGTGGGTAGAACTCCGTGACCGGCGCTTTGGTCCAATGCGGCGCCATTGGCACCTTCTTGGTGCTGGGCACCGTGTTTGCCCGAAGCAAAGGTCAAGGGTTGGTGAATCGCGACACGGTCATCAACGTGACCAACGGCGCATTGTTGTTTGGGCTTCGCGTAGCCGTAATTGCGGGTGCGCTTCAATGGCTCGATGTGGGGGCAGTGGACGCGTCCATCATCGCCAATCCGTGGGTTCAATTTGGGCTCGCTTTTTTGATGTTGGATTTCTCTCGGTATTGGCTGCACCGGGCCCATCACCGGGTTCCATTTTTGTGGTCGTTTCACCGGGTTCACCACATGTCAGAACGGTTGGACGCCACCTCGGGTCTGCGCATGCACGTGGTCGATTTCGTGCAACTGGCCTTTTTGCCGTCCCTTCTTTTTGGTGCATTGTTGAACACGTCGGCTTGGTCGGACTGGACCATCGCCGCCGCACTCTCGGTGGGAGCGGTCTTTGATGCCTTTCAGCACGCCAACATTCGATGGAATGCGGATGGAGCAGTGGGGCGCCTGTGGGGCCGGGTGTTGAACAACCCGCATTTCCATGCTTGGCACCACACCCGCGACGGTGCGGACTGCGACGGAAACTACGGGAATACGTTGGTCATTTGGGATCGCATGTTCGGGTCGGTCGTCACTCAACCTGAGCTTCCGGAGGCCTTTGGGCTGGAAGCCAGCCAAGCGATCGAAAACTCGCTGCTGTCCATGCAGATGCTGCGCCGTCGAGCGAGTTGATGCGGCTTCGGCTCGTTCTGATTTTCGCGGTCACCGCGCTCTGCTTGGCTGCGGTGGTGTCCGGCATTGAATGGTCCAAAGCGGAAACGGCCTTGGCCCAGACTCGGTGGTGGACCTTTGGCCCCATGTTTGCTTGCTATTTGCTGGCCCATGCGGTGCGGACGTGGCGGTTGCATTGTTTGCTGGGCGCGCCAGCGATTCCATTTGCTTCCCTGTTCGCCATCAACAGCATTGGGTTTTTGGCCATCAATGTCGTTCCGCTTCGGCTGGGCGAGTTGGTCCGACCGGCTCTGTTGGCCGAACGGCATGAGATTCCATTCGGTGCGGCCATTGCGGCCATTGTGCTCGAGCGCTTGATGGACATGATGATGCTGTTGGTCATGTTGTTGGGACTCACCCTCTGGGTGGAGTTGCCCGCCGAAGGGCTGGTGGTGCGGGGCGTCGATGTGGTTGGTGCGGGCCAGCAGTTGAGCGGAGCCATCGTGCTCGCGGGCTGCGGATTCGGTGCGATGTTGATGTGGGTCGGCGAACCGGCCATTGCCTTGTTGGAACGAATCCCTGTGGCCGGGAAACTGGCCGGTTTTGCCCGACGGTTTCGCGAAGGCATGGTGGCGCTGGCCAAGCGACCGCGCAGACTGGCCTTGGTGGCGGTGCAGACCGTGAGTTTGTGGGGTCTGACCTTGGTGGGCATCTCGAGTTTCATGTGGGGCTTTCCGGGCATTCCCAGTTCGATCGGAGCGGTGTGGACCACCTGGTCGATCACACTTGCGGGAATGACGGCATTGCCCACCCCCGGTTTTTTCGGCGGATACGAACTGTTTTGCACCGCGGCGTTGTGGTTGCTGGGGGTGGAAGCGGCGTTGGCCGGGACGTTCGCCATCACACTTCACTTGGGGCAGTTTGCCTTCACCTGCGGGCTCGGTGGGTTCTTTGTGGTGAAAGAAGGGCTTTCGTTGCGCAGTTTGGTGATTCGGAAAGAAGACATATCTGCGCCTTGATGGTTAGGGGACTGCATGAAAGTAGCCATCATCACGGGAGCATCCTCAGGAATCGGTTCGGGCGTGGCCCGGGAACTGCATCGGCGCGGTTGGGCGGTGGGCCTCATTGCCCGAAGGGAGGCCCATCTGCAGGCGATGGCCGAAGAGATGAAAGAGCGCGTGGCTTTCGCGGTCGCCGATGTGGGCGTGGAAGAACAAGTCAACGCGGCTGTGGCGAGTTTGGAGGCGGCTTTGGGGCCGTGCGATTTGATGCTCGCCAATGCGGGCATCGGCGATGCGCGCAGCGCACGCAATTTCAGCGTCGCAGCCACCAAGAAGATTTTGAATGTGAATGTTGAAGGCGTGATTCACGCCATTGGCGCCGTTGTGCCGGGCATGGTCGAGCGGGGGTGCGGCACGGTGGCCGCCACTTCGAGTGTGGCCAGCTACCGGGCAATGCCAAACTTTGGGCCGTATTGCGCCAGCAAAGCCTACGTGAGCAGTCTGATGGAAGCCATGCGCGTTGATTTGCGCAGCACGGGCATCAAAGTGACGACCATTCATCCCGGCTTTGTGGTGTCCGAGTTGACGGATCAAAATGTGTTCCCCATGCCGTTTTTGGTCTCGACTGAGCGCGCATCGCGGATCATCGCGAAGGGTTTGGAGCGGGGGCAGGCTGAAATCAACTTCCCGTGGCAGATGACCTGGTTGCTGAAGTTGGTTCGATTGCTGCCCAACTGGTTGTACGACCCGTGCGTGACTGCATTTTCGCCGATCCAACCCAAGAAGGAGTCAGAATGAGCCGCTTTGGCATTCGAAAGCGCCTTAAGAGCCGGTTTGGCAGTGGAAAGACGGTCTCTTCTCCGGAGAAAGTTGAACCCACCCACGAGGTGGAGTTCGAGTGCCCCGATGGATCGATGTACAGCCTCATGGCCGAAGAGGGCGATTCGTTGGTGCTGGCATCGGGGCGTGGTTTGAGTCCGATTTCGCCGGGATGCACAGACGGCACGTGTGGCACATGCCGCGTGGATGTGTTGTCCGGGGCCGACCAACTCAGCCCGATTCGTGACCATGAGATTAAGACCAAAGCGGATGTGGGCGTGCCCGAGCATCAGCGCCTGGGGTGCCACGCGGGTGTTTTTGGTCCTGGAATCCGGGTTCGAATCACCAATGTGTTGGGTGAAGAATTGATCGACCCCTGAGCACGTGCGCAACACCGCACGTCCCCAGGGGCCAATGAGCGCCGCCTGTGATCAGCTTTCGCAGTCGATCCGGTCCCCGTCGACCAGGCAGTCGAGTTCAGGCAGGCGGGTGTGCGCATCGACCCGACCTTCGACCGTGCCGTACGGAACCGACAACTTGGACAAATCGGCTCCCCGCAAGTCGGCGTTGGTCAGCATCACGTGGGCGGGGCTGAGGTCTGCGTTGGGGCTCGCGCTCAACCACGACTCCTCGAGCACGGCACCGCGCAAGTTCCAACCTTTCAGTTCCGTGTCGAATGGCACCATTTCGTTCAATGCGGCCCAGCCGAGGTGGGTGCACTCGCCATCTTTGGTCTCGCGAACGTACTCAATGGAACTGTGGTTGAGCCCCTCGACCCCATTTTCATCGGTGCATTGGCCCGACTGGGTGTCGTATTGAAACTGGGGTTCGGTGTCGTTGGGATCCCAGCAACTCAAGATGACTTCGAATCCACACGGTGGTGCCGGGTGCGCTTCTGTGTCGAGGGTGGGCTGTTCCAAATCGCCCCATGCGCCTCCGGTGAAGGCGACTTGACTCTCACCCTTCCAGCCCGAGATCGAAACGCCTTCCCAGCCCAGGTACAACATGGTTTCGTCTTGGTCGAAGCGAGTGAGCGTGTGGGTGACCACCGATGAAACATCGGTGCGGTCATGGGCGTGACCGGTTTCCACGATGGCGACGTGTTTGTCGCCTTGGTCGGCGATGGTGATGCGATGCACGTCAAACATTGCGTCGAGTTCTTGGCCTTCCGTGGCTTCCCAGCTCGAGAAGTAGTCCCAGGCCGCCGATGTGCATTCAAGAACCGTTGTGCCTTCGGGCGTCGCTTGGGGTTGAGGGATGTCCACCCGTCCGCTTGGCGTCCCGCTTTGGGAAGGTGCACTGGGTGTTTCCAGCAGCGTCAGGGTTGATGAAGACTCGAGCGGCGTTTCGTCTGCGGGGGGAGCGGGTTCGAGCGAGATGGATTCGAGCTCGTTCGAGACGGGAGCGCAACCGATGAGTGCGAGTGAGAGAGAGATGGTTTTCATGAGGACCTCCTGTGGTGTGTCTGAATACAAGAGAACCCGGCGAGAGAATAAAGAGAATCGGTATTTTACGAAGTGTATTATTCGGTTAATCCAAACAATATGTTGGATTTGGAAAATCTACGGTGTTTCGAAGCGGGCGCGGTTCGCTTGAATTTTCGGGCGGCCGCGAATCAAGTGGGTCTTTCCCCCGCGGCATTCAGTGAACGGATTCGACGGCTCGAAGATGAGTTGGGCACGGCCCTGTTTGCTCGAACCACCCGCCGGGTGAAACTCACTCCGGCCGGCGAGCGGTTGCTGCCCCAAGCGAGACGGGCATTGACTGAAGCCCAGCGCTGTTCGGATCTGTTGCGTGAAGGGGGACCGTCCCCCTTCGAACTCACGATCGGAACGCGGTTTGAGTTGGGCTTGTCTTGGATTCTCCCGGCCATCGAGGTTCAAGCCGATGTCCGGCCCGAACAAACAATGCACTTGTATTTTTCGGAAGGGCCGGCCATCGTTTCGGCGCTGATGAGCGGCACGTTGGATGCCATCATCGGCAGCATGCGGTTGGAGTCGCCGCGCTTGCGGTATTTCCCCCTGCACGAGGAACGGTATTGTTTCGTGGCCGCCCCTCAACTGCTGGAAAGCCGGCCTCTGCGTGAACCCAGCGACGCCCGGTTGCACACCTTGGTCGACACCAGTCCGAGTTTGTCGTTGTTTCGCTATTGGGCCGACCAAGCCCCCGACAGCGAACAATGGCGCTTTGGATCGCATCTGCACATGGGGGCGATTGCACCGATTCGGCATTGGGTCGTGGCCGGTCGCGGGGTGGCGGTGTTGCCCGAATATTTTGTGGCGCCGGACTTGGCCGAAGGGCGTTTGGTGCGGGTGCTGACCCAGACAGAACCACGGACAGATTGGTTTCGATTGGTGTGGCTGAGCGACCACTTGCGATCGACCGAACTGGAGGCCTTCGGTCAGTTTTTGCGGCAACGCCCGTTGCGGTGACCCTCAGGTCCGCGCCTTCAACCACGCCTCTTTTCGAATGACCCATACCTCGGATATGCCATCACCCGAACGGTGTGCGCAGGGGACTTCGCGAACCAGTTCAGCGCCGGCCTTTTCCTTGACGCGCCGCGAGGCCGTGTTTTCGATGGCGTTGTAGACGTAGAGTTCGGTCAGCGGTGTGTGGGCAAAGACGTAGTCGCTCACCAGGCTTGCTGCTTCGGTCATGTAGCCCTTGTTCTGTTCGGATTCCGCCAACCAGAAGCCTCGGTTGCCCAGTCCGGTGTCTTCCATGATGTGGATGACACCGATGAGTTCGTCCGGCCCGTCGCGCTTGGTGATGGCCCATATGGCTTCTTTCTTGGTGGCGAGCAGTGGCTTTACCATTTCGTGGAACCAGTGGTGCGCGCCATCGGGCGGGTAGGGCCATGGCACGTTGGTGCTCAAGTGCTTTACGATCTCCCATCGGCCGAACTCGCGCTGCACAACCGGGATGTCATCGCTGCACGGCGGTCTCAAGGTCAGTCGCTCTGAGTGAAGCACAGGGGTGTCAATGCGGAAGGTCATGAAAAGAATCCTTTGGTCCATGATTGCACAATGATTTGCGCTGGTTGCGTGCCGCGTGGACAATGGGGCTGTGGAGGCCCTCATGATTCGCTTGTTGTTGATGTGCTCGTTCGGACTGCTGTTTGGCTGCGAAGCCAAAGAGAACCCTTGCCAAGCCTACATTGATGCACGCTGCGCGTGCTTGGATTCCGACGGGTGCGACACGGTGTTGCAGGAATATGGCACGGCCCAGGAGGGAAGCGCGGAGGCTGACTATTGCGAAGTCAATCAAGAAGCGGCTGAGCAATTGGCCTCGGAATGCGACGCGAAGGCATCCGGTGGCGATGCGGACGCGGACGCGGATGCGGATGCGGATGCGGACGCCGATGCTGACGCCGACGCCATGTGCTCCGACTCGTGCGAAACGCCCGAATACAACGGCGATGGCGTGTGCGACGACGGCGGCACGGGAAGCAGTTTTCATGCGTGCGCGTACGGAACCGACTGTTCAGATTGCGGCACCCGAGCGGTGTGCAACGACGAGTGCGAGTACGCCGTCGATGACGAATGCGACGACGGGTTTGAGCCCTACGCAGTGTTTGACGAAGCCGGCGAGTTGCCCGAGTCTGACGCCTGCGAAAGCGGCACGGATTGTTCGGATTGCGGCGCCCGTTACTGACGCCGTCGAACAATCAATCCAAAGGCGAGCAAGGCTCCGAACCATGGCCAAGGCCGGTGACTTGTTGAAGCGCAGTTGCACCCTTTGACCGCCGTTCCTTCAAACGGAGTGGAGGAGGACAAGCCGGTGTCCAGCTCATCAGGACCGGGTTCGGAACCGGTTTCTTGGGAAGCCGCACCGGTGTCGTCGGCGGGTTCGACGCCTTCTTCTTCGGGTCCACCATCGGCATCGCCGGGTCCGCCATCGGCATCGGTGATTGGGCCGGTTGGGCTGTCGCATTCCAGGGGGATGGACTCATCGATTCGGGGCAGGAATGCGGCGTATGCGTGGACCAAGTCCGAGTCGTCGCAAATGCAGTCGCTGTCCACGCCGTCCCCGAGGGTTTCGGGAGCGAATGGATAAACGGCGGCATCGTAATCGTCGCAGTCGTAGTTCGCTGGGCCGGACCCCAAACGGTCCCATCCGTTGCCGTCTCCATCGAGGTCCATCGGTTCGTGTCCCTCGTCACCGCACTGCTTCAGTTCGGCGTCCACCAAAGCGGTGACCGAACCCAAGCCCGCGGCGGCCTCCAATACTCCCATGGCCGCATCCGTGGGCAGCCTGTCCGTGCTTGGTGCATAGAGCAGAAGGGTGGTGGCTTGCAGCGTGATGCTGTCGCCGAGAGGCCCGGTCTGCCATGGTGACTCGACAGAGCCCGCTTGGCCTCTCGCGTTCAACTCAATGGTGTCGCCGGCCAACAGTTCAGGGGCAACAAGGTCAAGAACGCATCCATCGACCTCGATTCGCCCGGGAGTGCTGTCCATGAGAACGCCTGCGGAAACGATGCCCGCGAGTGTGACTTGACCGTTGCGTGCGTGAATCAAAATGCTCGACCCGGCAGCACTGCCTGTATGAATCATTCCATCATCCGCGGCGGTCGTGCCCGCAGCCACAGCCACGGAGTTCAGGCTCACAAGTTCGATGCGACCTCCCAGTGCACCGGTAAGGGTGCTGTTACCGGCAGCATCGATGTTGGCCTCGTCGAAAACCAGAATCCGGTCACGAGCCACCATGGAGATGACTGCTCCCACCAGAGGTTCAAGCTCGCCTTTGCCTGATACGTCGCCCCGGAACTTGATGGTGTCTGCATCGACCCGCAGGGTACCGCTGGCTGCCTGCCGACCCCCTCCCAGTTCCACTTCGAAGTCTTCTTTGGTCTCGATTTCATCCGACGCTGAAAGCCACACGGAGCCTCCGGGCGTCGTGTTTCCGTTGCCTTTGGAAACGACGATTTTACCTTCCAAGTCCATGGAGGTTGCTTCCAGTTTGACTCGGCCCAAGCATCCCGATGGGCACTCTTCCGTCACGGTGCTGTCGCTGGATTGCGAAATCACTTGGCTGTGCGCTTGGGTTTCAATGGTTCCCCCGGCAATCAGCGAGATCGGTCCCGCGCGATCGCCACGGGTATCGATCCGCGAATGCTCGTCCGACAGCGCCGGCGCTGAGGTGCCACTCAGGACGATGTTGTTGATGGCGTGAAGGAAGACGGGTCCACCGATGCCGTTGAATGCGGCATCTTTGCCGCACGCGGTGATGATTACGTTCAAATTAATGTTGGTGGCCGCGATGAACAGGGAGCCTCCTTGGCCGTTTTTTCCGTTCAAATCAATGAGACCATCGACAGTGACGTCCCCGCCAGAAGAAACGACGACCCTCAATGAGGACCCGTGGAAGGATCCAGTTGTGCTTCCGCTCACCTGTGCGGACAGGTCCATGTCCCGCAGAATCGCGTCTCCTGTTGAGTTGATGGTCACTTCACCGCAGGAAACCTCTCCGCAGTCCGCGACGAAGCCATTTTTGGTGTCCCGCGCCTCAATTTCAATGCCCGCGAGGACGATCTCGGCGTCGTGCTCCACGGTCAGAGACCCTTCCGCCGCGATGAACAACTTCATGGAGGGCAATGACAGGTCGCAGCCCTTTTCCAGCACGATGTGTTCACTGATCACGCACGTGGGCTCGTCTTCGGGCGAAATGATGGGGTCATCCGAACAGATTTCTTCTGCGGTGGGGCAGTCCGATTCGGCCGTATCGGCGAAAGCTGGGCCAGCGAAAAGGAGCGAAAGGGCTAAGATGGCGGTGTGCATAATTAATTCCGGCTGAGCGGGGATTGTATCACCGCTGCGAAGGGTTTTGCCGTTTGGTAGGGGGGAGAGGGATGAACATTTTGGTGGGAGTTGCAATGTTGGGAATGGCTTTGTTTGGTTCGGGGCAAGCGTCTGCGGAGGGCATGCCAGAGAGGGTGGTGGCGATTTCAGGCGATGCGGTGCAGACCGCGGACTGGTCGGGCAAGGTGCTGTTGTTCGTGAACGTGGCGAGCAAGTGCGGGTTCACGGGTCAGTACGACGGGCTCCAAAAGTTGTGGACCGACTACAAAGAACGCGGCCTGGTGGTCGTGGGAGTACCGTGCAACCAGTTTGGTTCGCAAGAGCCCGGAAAGGAAGCCGAGATCCAGAGCTTCTGCCGAATGAACTATGGCGTGGACTTTCCGCTGCTCGAAAAGCAAAACGTCAATGGCTTAAAGCGCAGCGACTTGTACCGGTTTCTTGGCAAAGGCAAAACGCCCGTCTTGTGGAACTTTGAAAAGTACTTGGTGGGGCGCGACGGCAAGGTCATCGAGAGGTTCCGGTCGTCCACCGGGCCCGACGACAAAGACTTGATCGCGGCCATTGAGAAAGCACTCGGCGCTTAAGCGCCGTACAGCGCTCCCTGGCGGCCCCGCAGGTGAGCCATCAGGTCAGCCACGGGATCGCGGTCTCCGACGGCGGCTTCGAAGATGTCGGGAGCGTCCATCGCGTGGCCGTGGCGGTGCACCTTGTCGCGCATCCAGTTCAGGATGGACCCAAACTCCCCCCGGGCGACTTCGTCCCACATTCCGGGGAGGTCGGCCTCCATTTGGTAGCGGAAACTGGCCGCGTAGAGGTTCCCGATGGTGTACGAGGGGAAATAGCCGAAGAGACCGTTGGACCAGTGAACGTCTTGGAGCACCCCTTCGTTGGGGTTGCTGGGCGTGATGCCGAGCAGTTCGGTGTACGCGGCGTTCCACGCCGCCGGCAGGTCGGCGATGCTGAGTTCACCGCTGAGCAACTGCAGCTCCAGTTGGAACCGGATGATGATGTGCAGGTTGTAGGTCGCTTCGTCGGCTTGGACGCGGATGAACGAACGCTCCACCCGGTTTGAGTGGCCAAACCAGGCTTCGGGGGTGATGGCGTCGTCGGCCCATTGCTCCTGAATGAGCGGAACCAGCCATTGGAAAAAGGGCAGCGAACGTCCAATTACGTTTTCCCAAAAGCGGCTTTGGCTCTCGTGAAGACCCATGCCTGCGGCGGCAGCGAGCCCGGTGCCGACGTGTTGCTTGGGCAAGCCTTGCTCGTACATGCCGTGTCCGGCTTCGTGAACGGTCCCCGTCAGTCCGCCCAGCAAGTCGTTTTCGTACAGGTGAGTGGTCAGGCGCACATCGCCCGTTCCCATGCCCACGGTGAATGGGTGTTCGCTGGCATCGAGGCGACCGTCGTCGAGTCGAAAACCCATTGCTGAAATGACCCGATTGCTCAGTCGAATTTGCCCATCAATGTCCCAGTGGCCTGAGACGGCTTCGGGCCCTTGTTGATCGCTCACTTCGGCGATGAACTCAGCCAGTTCGCCGCGCAAGCGCTCGAACATGGGCAACAGTTGGGCCGTGGTCGAACCGGGGTCGTACTGGTCGAGGAGCAAATCGTAGGGGTGGTCGGCTTCTCCAAGCGCCGCAATTTCTTCGCGACGCAAGGCGACCAAGCGCTTCAATGAATCGTTGAAAGGGGCAAAATCATTGGCTTCGCGGGCGGTCATCCAGGCCGAAAAACCGCTGTTGCTTGCCTCGGCGATCTCGGCCACCAAACGGGTCGGGACTTTGACGGCGCGCTCGTGGTCGCGGCGCACATTGCGGACGGCTGCGGTTCGAATGGGGTCGGTGTCGTCGCTGAGCTCGTTGAGCCATTCGCCCACGGCAGGGTCGGCCAGTCGGTCGTGCATGAGCCCGCTCAAGGTGGACAACTGGGCTCCGCGATGCGCGCCGCCGCCGTTTGGCATCATGGTTTGTTGGTCCCATTCAAGGAGTTGAACCACGCCGCCAAGGGATTCGAGTTCGGAGACTCGTTCGGTGAGCGACGCCCATGCAGTTTCGGTTGATGCCATTGGTTCCTCCAAGGCGGAGCCCATAGCCCGCTCGCCCCGACCCCGCCCTCGGTTAGGGTGCCTCTCTCCACCCCGGATTCCACGGATTTTCCCTTGCTCCGATTCAACGACGCAGAGCGAATCCTTGAGCTGTCGGTGCACGACGTGGTCGATGCGGGGCCGCCCAGCGGCGACTTGAGCATGTCGGTGGGCTGGGGCGGCCGTTCGAGGATGATGGCGGGAGCGATGGCCCACCGGGCCTACCAATCGGTACGGCAGGAGCAAGACGAAGCCTTTTCGGCCGAAGTGCAGGTCAAGCACCGACTGTTGGTGCGGGGGTGGGACGTCCTGATCACCGGTCGGATGGACGGGTTGAGCCAGGAAGGGGACCACTTGGTCGTCGAAGAAGTGAAATCCTCGGTTTTGGGCTACGACCGGTTGTGCAATTTTACGGCAGCGGACATGCCCGAAGCGGTGCTGCAGTTGCAGATGTATTTGCATGCCTTGGCCGGTCAGGGCCGGCCGGCAGTCGGTCGTCTGATCATCATCTCGGTGAGAGACGGCACCCAACACTTGATTCCCGTGCCCCCTGACCCTGGGTTCGCGGACTTTTTGACGGCGCAACTGGGCTGGGTCATTCAGCGGCGCGAAGCGCACTTGGCGTGGATGACCCGTCGGCGCGACGCGGTTGTGCCCTTTGCTCACGACGATTGGCGACCCGGCCAGGAAGACCTGGCCTTTGAGGTCACCGACGCCGTGGAGCGGGAACGTCACCTGTTGTTGAATGCGCCGACCGGTCTCGGTAAAACCGCTGCGGTTTTGTACGGCGCGTTGTCGGCGGCCTACCGGACCGACCGAAGAATCTTTTTTGCCACCGCTCGAACCACCCAGCAAAAAATCGTCGAGGAGACCCTCAAGAAGCTGGCGTCTGCCGGTTTGCCCGTGCGAGCGGTCAGCGTTCGTGCGCGCGAAAAAGCCTGCTTGAATGAGGTCGTGGCATGCCGGCCCGATTGTTGCGCTCACGCGAACGGTCACCACGACAGGGTGCGCAGCGAAAGCATTCACGATGCGTTGTGGAATGAAGAAGGCGGTGTGGTCCACGTGCCCACGCCCGATGATCTTCAGGTCCAAGCCACTGAACACACGGTGTGCCCATTTGCCTTGTCGATGGAGTTGGCCCGAGGCGCGGACATCATCGTTGGAGACTACAATTACGCGTTCGACCCAAGCCGGCGGGTGGGGCCGCTTGCGGACAATCCGGGTGACTGGATTGTTGTGGTCGATGAGGCCCACAACTTGCCCGACCGTGCCCGCGGGTACGCCAGTCCCGAGTTGTCCTTGGGGGCGGTGGAGCGCGTGGCGGATGCGCTCGCCGAATTGCCCGCGTATTTTGGCCCCGCCGAGTTGGCCGCGGATGTGCTGGATTGGCTGGAATCGCGCTTGGAAGTGCTGCCTGAAGGTGGCACGATGGCCGACAGCATCGAGGACGGCATCAACGCCTCCGAGATCCAAGAGTTCGCCGGTCGATTTGAGGCGATGGGGATGGACTATGCCTTGCTGAAAGCGGAAGCTCCAGCGTTTGAAGAGGGCGACCCGTTTCTCGACATGGGCCGTGCATTGACTCGATTTCGTTCCACCTTGGAGACGGCGGGGGACGAAACAGTGGTGATTTGGCGAGCTCGACGCGGCGCGGATCGAGCGGGAGTTCAATTGCTGTGCCGCGACCCGGAACCCGTGCTTGCGCCGACCTTCGCCGATTTGTCGGCGACGGTTTTGATGAGCGCGACATTGCGTCCCATGGATTTTTACGGTGCCATGTGCGGTCTTGAGGAGTCGCGTTCGTTGCAAGCGACCTACGACAGCCCGTTTCCTCCCGAGAACCGCAAGGTGTTGGTGTTGGGTGATGTGTCCACCGAATACAAAAAGAGGGAGCGCGACAAGGCCGCGATTGCGGTCCACATCGAATCCGTGATTCGTTCTGTTCCGGGCAATGTGGCCGTGTTTTTCTCCAGCTTTGCCCTTCGGGATGTCATTGCCGCTGAAATGGGACTCACCGGCCGGCCCGTGATTTTCCAGGAACGGAACATGGATGAGTCCGACCGCGAACGGGTGTTGGCCACGTTGAAACAAGGCCAAAATCACGTGTTGCTCGGTGTGTTGGGGGGCATATTTTCAGAAGGCATTGATTTGCCCGGTGCCGGTCTGCTGGCCTCGGTAATTGTCGGTCCCGCTTTGCCGGCGGTTGGCTTGGAGCGCAAGTTGATGAGCGCTTGGTTCCAAGGCTTGTATGGGCACGGATTTCGGTACGCCTACCAAGTTCCCGGCATGGCCCGTGTGGTGCAAGCGGCCGGTCGCGTGATTCGAACCCCGGAAGACATTGGCGCCATTGTTCTCGTTGGCCGACGCTTTTTGCAGCGCGACTACCAAGCGTTTTTCCCCGACGACTGGGCCCCGGTCCGCTCGTCGGATCCCGAGTCGGACTTGTTGGGACTCTGGGGCCATGAGGCGGTTACACCCGAAGACTGTGAACGCTGATCAACACCTTGAGATTCGTGCGCCGATTGAGGCGCTGGAAGCCGCCTTGACTCGGCGGGATTTGGAGCACCCGCGTACGGTGTCCGACGATGTGCGCGGGCAGCTGCGCTACGTGCTCTCGTTCGCAAAAATGACCACGGTCCGGAACGAGGCCGGAGAAGACATTGACGTGGCGGAGCGACTCGCGCCCCACCGTTGGCGTGTGTTGGAGACGCTCAAGCCGCACTTAGACGGCGATGGTCACGGCTTGCATGGGGCTGCGCGCTCCCTGGAAGGCTTGCTGGAGGGCACGCGCCGCGAGCGCGAACGATTGGTGGCGGAGGCGTCATTGGATCGGGAGAGCTTGGAAGCCGAGGTGACCACGAGACAACTGGTGGTTGTGTCCGGTGGTGGCGGCGGATCCGGCTACGGGTACGCCGGTGGGTACACACTGTTGCACCGCCATGGTCTGCAGCCCGAGTTGGTTGCGGGCACTTCGATGGGGGCATTGCTCGGGGTGTTCCGGGCTCGGACACGCCAATTTGACCTGGCGCCGATGGTGGCGGCCGCGGAAAGTCTTTCGTGGCAAAAAGTATTTCGAGTGCTGGATTTGGACAGCCGCTACGGGGTGCCTGCGACCTTGCGGTTGTACCTGCGTGCGGCGATTGGGCACTTGTTCCAGCGCCCCGACGGTTCGGCAATGACCTTGGCGGATCTTGAGCTTCCGATGTTGATTGTGGTGACGGGCATCACCGTTGACGGGCTCAAACACGACCTCGACTATTACGAGCACTTCATGGACGATGTGACGGGGCCCGGCAGCGTCTTTCGGAAGTCGCGCTTTGCTCGCATGGGCCGGATAGCCGGAATCTTCAAAGAGATGATTGGTTCGCCCGAGACCCTGCGTGAAATCGTGTTTGGGGCGGATGAAGCGTCGGTTCAGGCCGATGTGATCGACGCGGTTGGTTTTTCCAGCGCGATTCCGGGCTTGATTCACTACGACATCTACC
>Ga0115012_10000981_pt1 | contig 16352 bp, 11 predicted proteins | sample TroAtlMetagenome_FD_88706 | JGI IMG/M metagenome (GOLD analysis project Ga0115012, IMG submission 88706) | Marine eukaryotic phytoplankton communities from Atlantic Ocean - Tropical Atlantic ANT10 Metagenome | ecosystem: Environmental > Aquatic > Marine > Oceanic | place: Tropical Atlantic...
ATTCAATTAATGATGGGCCTTTAACGTTAATTATAGATACCAAAAGAAGAGAATAGTTTAATTCTGCTTTTAATCCATATAATTATATATGATATCTATTTTTTTAGACAGCGACATTCCTCCTGGATTAATTCCTGGCTCATTTTCAGGTATTGGAATATTTAAATTTTTAAAATATGTGAGCCACGTGTCGAGTGTTTTTCCTTGATGTTTATATGTCATTGGCTGTAAGTTAAAAACAGCATGATTTTTATTGGCTTTTAGAAACATGTTATAAATTAATTCAGAGCAGTAAAATTTATTATTGTTTATCTTAAATTCTTCGTCATATTGTTTACCGATTAAACTGATCCCTACTTCTATCGCTTTTGGTATAAGTTGAGAGTATTCTTTGATTAGTCTCCCTACCACGACTTTTGGTTTGTTTTTGTGATTTAAACTGCGATTTAAGAATTGATCCAAAGTAATGGTGTCAACACCGTTACTAAATGCTTCAAGGATATATGTATTATTTTTTACAATAATAACAATGCCTACATGTGAAAATTTTAAATTATTAAATCCAGAGGTTACTTGTTCAATAGCATCACATAGTGGACTAGAATCTAAGTCTTGAAAGAGTAGGTCACCATTTCTTAGTCTAAAATTATCTGGTTTATTGAGATGAAAAATAGCTGTGCTAATTACTAATAATGCGACAAGATATATCCAAAAATTATTCTGTATCTGCAAGAATAGTTACTTTATTATTTGACATTTCTATACTGCCACCAGTAAGTTCAATAGAAGTTTTTTGATTATTTGTATCAGTAATTTTAATAGTTCCTTTTTTTAATATCGAGATAATTGGGGCATGATTATCTAACATTTCAAAGGTGCCACTTTCTCCTGGTACAACAACAGATTTTGCTTCTTTTGAGAATAAAACTTCCTCAAGTGTTAAGATTTCAACAAACATATATAATAAATTTATTTTGCTTCGGCGATCATTTTTTCACCTTTTGCTATTGCTTCCTCAATTGTACCAACTAGATTAAAGGCTGCTTCAGGTAAGTGATCAAGTTCACCATCCATAATCATATTAAATCCTTTTATAGTATCTTCAATCCCAACATAAACACCAGGTATTCCAGTAAATTGCTCCGCTACATGAAAGGGTTGTGATAAAAATCTAGCTACTCTTCTTGCTCTATGTACCACTGTTTTATCTTCTTCAGAAAGTTCATCCATACCTAAAATTGCAATAATGTCTTGTAACTCTTTATATCTTTGCAGTATTTCCTTTACTTTTTGAGCACAATCATAGTGTTCATTTCCTAATATTTCTGGGTTCAATATTCTAGAGGTTGAGTCTAAAGGATCTACAGCTGGATATATTCCAAGTTCTGCAATTTTTCTAGATAGTACAGTTGTAGCATCTAAGTGAGCAAATGTAGTTGCCGGTGCTGGGTCAGTTAGGTCATCAGCAGGAACATACACTGCTTGAACAGAAGTAATTGATCCATTTTTTGTTGATGTAATACGCTCTTGCATAGCACCCATCTCAGATGCTAGGGTTGGTTGATAACCTACTGCTGAAGGCATTCGTCCTAGAAGTGCTGATACTTCTGAACCTGCTTGGGTAAATCGAAATATATTATCAATAAAAAATAAAATATCTTTACCTTCTTTTTTCCCATCATTATTCCCATCTCCACCACCATCACGGAAATATTCTGCCATTGTAAGCCCAGACAATGCAACTCTTGCACGTGCTCCAGGAGGTTCATTCATTTGTCCAAACACCAATGTTGCTTGTGATTTTTTTAATTCTTCTTTATCAATTTTATCTAAATCCCAAGCACCTTCTTTGAGACCCTTTTCAAATGCTTCCCCGTATTTGATTACACCAGATTCAATCATTTCTCTTAGAAGATCATTACCTTCTCTTGTTCTTTCACCAACTCCAGCGAATACAGAAAGGCCATCGTGCCCTTTTGCGATATTATTGATTAATTCCATAATTAATACAGTTTTTCCAACTCCAGCGCCACCAAATAATCCAATTTTTCCACCTTTTGCATATGGTTCAATTAGATCAATTACTTTAATACCTGTAAAAAGTACTTCTGTGCTAGTTGATAAGTCTTCAAATGCAGGTGCAGGACGATGAATAGGATAGCCACCTTCATTAGAAACAGATCCAATTCCATCAATAGCTTCTCCCACTACATTAAATAATCTTCCTTTTATTTCTTCACCAATTGGCATAAGTATTGGGTTTCCTGTGGTTTTTACTTCCATACCACGTTTTAAACCATCTGTCGAGTCCATACATACAGCTCTTATAGTATTTTCTCCAATATGCTGTTGACATTCAATAATCATTTTATCACCATTTGTCTTTACAATTTCTAAGGCATCGTAAATTTTTGGTAATCCATCTCCAGAATTATCAAATACAACATCGATAACTGGTCCAATTATTTGTGATACTTTCCCTGTATTCATTGATATTATTTTTTAAATTTTATTTATAAATTAATTTCGATCAAAAATACCTATTTATATTTAAAAAAGTATGATAAAATTGATAATTTATTTTACTAATTTTGGCTACTGTGAGCATACCTAATTTTTATTCAAATATGAAAATATACAAAGGCATTGATGCATTTAAAAGGTTGCCAAAGGCAGTTGTCACAACTGGCACTTTCGATGGCGTTCATTTAGGTCATAAAAAGATATTAGATTCATTAATTAATATTGCTAAACCTATAGAATCAGAGACAGTGCTTATTACTTTTTTTCCTCATCCTAGGATTGTTCTTTTTCCTGATAATGAATTAAAATTAATAAACACGATTGAAGAAAATATTAATTTATATAAGCAATACAATATCGATCATTTAGTTTTTCTTGAATTTGATATATCTTTTTCTAGAATCACGTCTTTAGAATACATAAGAGATATATTATTTAAAAAAATAGGATTGACTGATTTAGTTATAGGTTTTAATCATCATTTTGGAAGAAATAGAGAAGGCTCAGTGGCTAATTTAAATGAATATGCAGATTTGTATGATTTTAGAATACATGAAGTTAAACCTTATTATTTAGATGAAAAATCTATAAGTTCTACTAAAATTAGAACGGCAATAAATAATGGGGATATAGATTTAGCAAATAATTATTTAGGATATAATTTTACATTGACAGGCAAGGTTATTAGAGGTAAGGGGGTTGGTCATTCTCTTGGTTTCCCAACTGCTAATATTAATGTAGAAAATAAGCATAAAATCATACCTAAAAAAGGCGTTTATGCTGTCAACGTATACCACGGTGGCAATAAATATGGTGGTATGTTAAATATTGGAATAAATCCAACTTTTAATCAAAATAAAATTTCTATAGAGGTTAATATTTTTGATTTCAATAAATCTATCTACAACGAAGAAGTTAAAATAGAATATGTAAAAAGAATTAGAAACGAAAAAAAATTTAACTCGGTTGATGAATTAAAACATCAACTATCATTAGATAGAATAGTTGCTTTAAATACTTTGCCTTAGTATTTTATTGTATCACAATCTGATCTTTTAGCTGCTTTCCGTCTGTTGTTTCAATCAGTATAATATATTTGCCTTGTTCTATTTTAGATGTATTGATTGAGATATTTTTCTCATTTTCATTTTTTTCAATCACTAATTTTCCAGCATAATCAAATAATCTTATTTTTTGAATAAATGTATTAGATTCTATGATAATAAAATCTGTTGCTGGGTTAGGATAGATGTTAATTTGCATATTATCTTCTTCAATTACTAAAGGAGTAAAGTCACATTCGTCACCCTCTCCATCACCATCACTATCTAATTGATCTGGATTAGATGTAAATACACAATTGTCACATGAGTTACCGACACCATCACCATCACTATCAGACTGGCTAAGATTTGGGTCATTTGGACAGTTGTCAATACCATCACAATAATTATCACCGTCGGTATCTCCATAAATGCAATTACCAGAACAATCTATAAACAGGTCATCTGGGTATATGCATGAATCATCATCGGCATTTGCCTCACTATCATAATTTGTTGCTAATTCACAAGTGCATCCATAGATAAAGTAGTTAATGTCAAAACAGTTGTCAAATAAATCTTGAGCCATAACATCCGCCTCTTTCATTGCTTCAACAGAGGATAGGGGGCCATTATTTCCTCTTGCCCAAACCACACCCACTGTAATGTAATTTACTGCACCTGGTTCTAAAGTGAATGGTCCAGCGGACTGTAAAAACCTTCTGTCCGCAGGTATATTTCCCTCTGTTGTTTCGTCCCAGCTTGCATCAAAATCAGGATCTGTATCTCCAGGGAACATAAAGTTACAATTTTCAGTTCCTCCATAACCAGTTCCTCCATATGTCATTGGTGATCCATCAATCCACATTCCCCTAAGGTAATTATAATAATCTTGTGCTACTCCCGGGTTTCCATTAGTAGTAAAATCATTATTATAATAAACAAATTTTGACATGATGATTTGTTCACCTAATTCATCAATTTCTCCATCTCTATCATTATCAATACCATCATTCTCGTCTGCTAAAGGTCCTCTAAAAAAGTCAACGCCTATAGCTGGAGGATTTAATCCGTATCCAGCGGAAATTCCTTGTGCCCCTTCATCATTATCATCACCATTATAACAATATCCTAATCCTAATTCTACATCACAACCCACATAATCATCTTGATAGTTGCCAACATCAGGATCTACCCATTGTCCGAAGTATGTGTCATTAAGTGTTTCAGTTGAACGATTAATAATTTTATAGCTATAAAATGTCATATCTGACAACTCATCATTCGTTTTATACGCAAAAGCTTGCGCTTGAATTTCTAGTCCAATTGGTGTTCCGCCCGTTTCTCCATGGTAATTCCCAGCATCATTAAACACCCACCAAATACTTTGGTCACCAAATAAATAATCTTCTTCACTACAATTTCCCTCTGCATTAAGGTCATATCCTGGATAATCTCCTGCTTCAGGGTTATATAATCCGTCGCCATCAATATCTTCAAATGGAGCTAAGTATTCATTTGTTCCGTCAAAATCAAAATGGCTAGCTGGCCAATTTGTAATTGCATCAGGTACTTGATAGTCAGGAAATATTGTACCTGCATCACATTCTTCATTATTTACGCAATTAATATATGAAACATATGCTTCAACATCATTTTTTGAAATTACCCAATGTTGATTGTATTGATTACAATCATCATCAGTTGTAGTCCCATATTCATCACTTGAGTTATCTGCATTTAGTGGTCCAGGATAAAAATCACTTCCTGTTTGTCTATAAGTCATAGCGGCAATTTTTAAATTACCTTGATTATCCATTCCGCCAATCCATAAGGATCCAGCAAATAGTGAATGAACTCCTTCGTTTTTTGGCACTTCATATTGAGCATCAGCTAGATTCCACCACATGTCACCACCACCTAAAATATTTGCACGTACGTTACCGATATCAAGTTCTGCTTCTGAAGAGGGGTCCATGCATCCTCCGCCAATCATTTGAACGTTTTGATCTTCATTAATATTAGATGTTAGATCTTCTTTTGCTGTTAAGAAAAATACGCAAAATAAAAATAAAATAGATGTTGTTTTTTTCATATTAAAATAGAATTAATTATTTGGGGTAAACAATAAATATAATAAGAAATTATAATTTTTTCAAAAAGATTATTAAAGCATATGTGTAATATGACTCATAACATAAGATATCCTATTTTCATGAGAACCTTTGGTGATAATAAAATTATAATCTCCCATTTTTAAATCTTGGTGGTATTCATTAAACAGCATCATTCTTTTATTTGGATGTTCTCTTAGTGGGTCAAATTCCCAATTGAAGTCAGGATAGCACAAAACGTAGAAAGCATTTTCATCTTGATTATTTAAAATAAATTGATCACATTTAGAGTATTTGATTTGACTCCAAATTTTGATAACTTGAAGATTAGTATCGCATATTATTACTCCGGAGTTAGATTTAGAATAAATTTGACTTTCTTCTAATTTTATTTGTCCTTTTGCAATTTTTAGAAGATCAGAATAAGAGTATTCCCTATCTAAATCAGTTAAGTATTCTCTAGCATACTCATTAACGATTGGCGCGTTGATTATTTTCGCTATAGAATTACTTAGTGTAGTTTTTCCAGAACATTCCGGCCCAGTGAATACTATTTTTTTTATTTTATCTCTTTTTTCCAATTTATATAACCGTATGTTGCAAACCCAATATAGCAAAAGAACAGAAAAGAAAAGAAATATGCACCTGTTGTGTAGAAAAAGAATCCACTGTATATATCAATTATAATAAAATATAACCATGATTCTAATACTTTTTTTCCCATCATATAAATGGGTATTATATTAAATATAAATATTAATGAGTCTGCAAAAGGATAGTTAGTATTTAAAATTTTAATATTTGTATAACTTAATATAATAGTTAATATCACGGTAGATAAAATACCGACACAAATCCATGTTATATGTTTGTTCCGGTTTAAAGTATTAATGCTTACTTCTTTGGAATGCTTTTCCGAACTCCAATTGCGCCAACCATTTAAAGCTGTTGCAATAAAAAAAACTTGCATGATACTTTGTAGAGGTAGTTGAATTAATGTATATGCATACATATTGAATCCAGCAGCTATGATTAGGGCGATCCAGCATAATACATTTTGTTTGATTGATAAAATGACGTAAATAATGCTAAAAATTACCCCAAAAAACTCAAATGTGTGTGAATTTATATAATTATATATTTCCGTCATGATTGTTTTTTTGCAATTCCAATAAAATAATTCTCTATTAACTCATACTCTATATTATATTTTATAAGTGTGTTATTATTTTTATAGTAGCCAATTGTTCTCATGTTATCATTTATTGGTTTAATTTCTATGTTTTTTTTGAATGAGCAAGGTAAATTATTTAGCGTTTTATAAATAGATTCTTTTGCACACCAAATATAGTGCATCTCTTGGATGATATTTTTTTTATTAATGCTATTTTTTTCTATGTTATTCAAAAACTTATCACTTATTTTTTCAATATCTGGATTTATATATTGGATATCTACGCCTATATTATTATTGCTGGCAAGTAGTATACAGTAATTGTTAGAGTGACTAATGGAGATATGATTAAATAACCTAGACTTAGGTGTTCCGTTTTTGGAATATGATATTATTTCTTTGTTTTTAGTTAACGCATTTAATAATAATCTTGCACTAATATTTTGTTTTTTTCTTTTAATATTCTTAAATCTCTCAATTGAAATTAATTCTTCTTTGTTAGGCTCTAGTTGTATAATTAGATCATGTAATGATTCATCAATGCTCCATAAGGCATATGTATATTGTGTGCTTTCTTTTTTCTTTATTAATGGCATTTTAAATTATATGTTCTATTGCTTAAAGTTAAATATTATATATTAAATTTGTGTATCACTTATTATTTAAAACATGAAAACAAAAAATATGAATTTTAAAGTCAAAGATATTAGTCTAGCAGATTGGGGAAGAAAAGAGATTAAGTTAGCTGAGGCAGAAATGCCTGGCTTAATGATGCTCAGGGAGCAATATGCTAATGAGAAACCTTTAAAAGGTGCCAGAATAGCAGGTTGTTTACATATGACGATTCAAACCGCGGTTTTAATAGAAACTTTAATTGAATTAGGTGCTGAGGTGTCTTGGTCTTCATGTAATATTTTTTCTACTCAAGATCACGCAGCTTCAGCTATTGCAGCAGAGGGTATTCCTGTGTTCGCCTGGAAAGGAATGAATGAACAAGAATTCGATTGGTGTATTGAGCAAACTTTATTTTCATTTAAAGACGGTAAACCTTTAAATATGATTCTTGATGATGGAGGAGATTTAACAAATATGGTATTAGATAATTATCCAGAACTTGTTGATGGGATTAATGGTTTGAGTGAAGAGACTACAACTGGTGTTCTCAGATTATACGAAAGAGCTAAAGAAGGAACTTTATCATTGCCAGCGATTAATGTTAATGATTCTGTTACTAAGTCAAAATTTGATAATAAATATGGCTGTAAAGAGTCAGCCGTTGATGCTATTAGGAGAGCAACAGATATTATGATGGCGGGTAAAGTAGCAACCGTAGCTGGCTATGGAGATGTAGGTAAGGGTACAGTGGCATCATTAGTAGGTGCTGGTGCTCGTGTTATTGTTACAGAAATAGATCCAATATGTGCTTTGCAGGCATCGATGGACGGATTTCCTGTTAAAAAAATGATTAATGCAGTTCAAGAAAGTGATATTGTAATTACAGCGACAGGAAATAAAAATGTGGTTGCTGATGAACATTTTCAACTTATGAAAGATAAGACCATAGTTTGTAATATTGGTCATTTTGATAACGAAATAGATGTTGCGTGGTTAAATGATAATGCTGAGAAAGATGAAATTAAGCCACAGGTTGATTTATATACAATGAATAATGGCCGACAAATTATACTATTAGCTGAGGGAAGATTGGTGAATTTAGGTTGTGCAACTGGACATCCTTCATTTGTCATGTCAAATTCATTTACGAATCAAGTGTTAGCTCAAATCGAGTTATGGACTAATTTAAGTGAATATGAAAACAAAGTCTATGTTTTGCCGAAGCATTTAGATGAGTTGGTTGCTAGGTTGCATCTTAGCAAGCTAGGGGTTGAGCTTGAGGAGTTGACTGATGAGCAGGCGAATTATATTAGTGTGCCTAAGATGGGACCATTTAAGACAGATTCTTATCGATATTAATTGGTAATATACAGCATGCCTCCACTCATGGTTGCATAGTATCTTTTAAGTGCTTGATTTGCTGGCCCTTCATTTACCGATCCATCAAAAATCATAAATTTAGAACTGCAGCAATTGCAGTTTAAGATACTGCTATTGATGGATTCCCCAGAAATAATACATTCTGAGTTTTTTTCGTGTGTGCAAGCTCTTTCATAGGCAATAAAAGCGCCCTCTGAAAAGCCATCATTTACAATAATAATACCACCTAAGCCAGCATTTATGTACTCATATCCCCAAGGATTATTATATATATTGTTATACTCTGGCATTGTGATTGGAATAATTTCATTTACATATGTATTAGGAAAATTATCTTCATCACTACAACTTGTTATGGTAGTTATGACAAAAAAAATGATAATGTTTTTTAATAACTTTTGCATTCTAACGATTTAATGTAAATCTAATTATAATAATTCATATTTTGGTATATACCTTATTTTCTCATATATTTGAATCATTAAAAATAACAATAATTTTTACCTCTATTAATATAACACGATATGCATAAAAATATTATAATCTTTGTTATTGCTTTCTTGACATCTTTAAGTGTTTCAGCTCAAAGCGGTAGTTTAAAAGGAACAGTGAGTGATGCAATGACGGGAGAAACAATCCCTATGGCTAATATTGTAGTTAAATCTGACGGTGTGCCTGTGATTGGTGGTGCCTCTGATTTTGATGGTAATTTTACAATCAAACCTATTAACCCGGGACGTTATTCGGTAGAAGTCTCATTTATTGGATATGCTACAATCATCCAAAATAATGTTTTAATATCACCTAATAAGATTACATTTTCAGATTATCAACTTTCTCCAGAATCATCTGTTTTGACAGAAGTTCAGGTGATAGAATATGATGTTCCTTTAATAGATGCAGATAAATCTGGAGCTACAAAAACAAAAGAGCAAATTACTGCTCTGCCAACTAGAAATGTTCAAAATGTTGCTGCCACTACAGCAGGTGTTTATCAAGAAGATACTGGTGGGTCTCTAAATGTTAGAGGGTCTAGAAGTAATGCTACATCTTATTATGTTGATGGTGTCAAAATCGTAGGAAGTAGTAATGTATTACCACAAGGAGCTATTGATCAAATGACTGTTGTGACAGGTGGTCTGCCAGCTCAATATGGAGATGCAACAGGGGGTATTATTAGTATTACAACACAGGGTCCTTCTAGGATTACAAGGGGAGGGTTTGAGATATCATCTTCAAATTTAACAGATCCATATAATCATAATCTAGCTGCATTTAATTTATCAGGACCAATATGGCGAAAGAAAGATGCAAACAGAACTCCAATATTAGGTTATCTAATAACAGCAGAATACAACTACAAGCAAGATGCTGATCCATCGGCTATTGGTGTGCCAAAGTTAAAAGATGATATATTATTAGAGATACAAAATAACCCATCAATATTTGTGGGAACACCGACATATGGTGATTATTCTAGTAGCTATGCTCAAAATGCAGCTGAAAATATTACTAGTGAAGATTGGGATATTTCAGATGTTAAGCAAAACTTGACTGACCAAGATTTAAGATTACAAGGTAAACTAACACTTGCTCTTTCAAAGGATATTGATTTCATTGTTGGTGGATCTATGCGACACGCTATTGATAAGGGAAGTGATTTATGGTGGAGAAGATCATTATTAAATTTTGACAATAATCGAGAATATACTAGAGGCAGTTATAATATGTATGCTCGTCTTCAACATAGATTAAGCGGAGATGATGCAGGTGCTGGTGTAAAGAATGTTTTTTATACTTTACAAGCAGATTATTCTCGGTATAACTCAAAATTAGAAAACCCTAGGCATGGAAATGACTATTTTTCATATAATTATGTTGGAAAATTTACTCCATCTATCGATAATGAAACTTTCACATATACTGATTGGTGGAATTGGGATGCATATGATGTTTATGTATTAGATCAAAATGGTAATCCAATTCCTTTAGATATTGATGGACAAGAAGGTCAGGATGTAGATGAAAATGGGAACTTATTATGGCAACAAGAAACTCAAACGGGGGTTTTGGAACAAGAGTATGTAACTTATGATTTTGAAGCTTCAGATGCTAATCCTTTACTTGCAAATTATACAGAACAGTACTATGATTTTTTTCATAGCAACATTCCAGATCAAAATCCAACCATGAACCATATTCAGTTTGGTGGTGGATTAATGAATGGTGACGATCCTCCTTCTGTATATGGCCTTTGGTGGAACTCTGGTTACCCTAATTATTTTGCTTTTGACTACACGGATCAAAGACAGCGCTTTACTGGATCAGCTTCTGCTGATATTGGTAATCATGCGATTCTTTTCGGATTTGAATATGAAAAAAAGAAAGAAAAATACTATCGAGTATATACACCTAATCTTTGGCCAATTGCACGACAGTTAGCAAATCAACATTTAAACAATCCTCAATACTATGTTAATGATGAGTTGCAATGGCAGTTTGGAGATGATGTATTAATATTTTCAACTTTTTATGATGTATCTCAAGACAATGAAAATTATTCTACTTTTGCTCAAAACATAAGAGAAGAACTAGGATTAAGTATTAATGAAACTGTATTTGTTGATCAATATGATCCAGACTTATTTACTATGGATATGTTTGCTGCAGATGAGATTTTTCAGGGAGATTATCTAAATCTATATTATTATGGTTATGACCATACTGGTAAAGCGGTGAACGAACGAGTATCATTTGATACTTTCCTAAATGAGAAGGATGCAAATGGTGATTACACTCGTAGAGTTTCTCCATTTGAACCACTTTACTCAGCAGCGTATATTCAAGATAAATTTGCTTTAGATGATATTGTATTTAATGTGGGTGTACGTATTGATAGGTTTGATGCTAATCAGGAAGTTTTAAAAGATAAGTATTCTTTTTATCCTACTCTTAAGGCTTCTGAGGTAGATCCATCTATGAATCCTACTACTAGCACTAGTAATCCCTCTCATCCTTCTAATATTGGTGATGATTTTGTTGTATATGCAAATTCAATTACTGATCAAAATATCATCACGGGTTACAGAGATGGTGATAATTGGTATAATGCAGAAGGTGTCCCTGTTACTGATCCGTCTGTACTAAGTATGGGTAGTGGTGTGATTCCTTTTCTGCAAAACCCAAATCATATCGCAGACGAGAATAAAGGTTTAACAGGCGATGCTTTTGAAGATTATACTCCTCAAATAGCAGTTATGCCAAGAATTTCATTTAATTTTCCTATTTCTGATGAGGCCATGTTCTTTGCGCATTATGATATTTTAACTCAACGTCCGCCATCTGATAATATAATGAATCCATTTAATTATCTATTTATAGATGCTAATACTGGTGGTGTTTCTAATCCAAATCTCTTGCCAGAAAAAACAACAGATTACGAAGTTGGTTTTACGCAAGCATTGACAAGTTCTTCGGCTGTCACTATATCTGCTTTCTATCGTGAATTAAGTGATATGATTCAGGCTACTCGTGTAGCTGAGGCATATCCATTTCCATACACTCATTTTGACAATATTGACTTTGGAACTGTAAAAGGATTTTCATTTGGTTATGATTTAAGAAGACGTAATAATGTTTCTTTAACTGCTAATTATACATTACAATTTGCAGATGGAACAGGATCATCATCAACAACAGCACAACAATTAGTCAATGATGGTTTTCCTAATTTACGAACCACATTGCCACTTGATTTTGATCAACGACACAATATAACAGCTAATATTGATTATCGTTATGGTTCTGGATCAAAGTACAATGGTCCAGTATTATTTGGGAAAAATATATTAGAAGGATTTGGGGCTAATCTTGTATTATCTGCTGGATCAGGAAGACCTTATAGCCAGCAATCAAATATTTTGGCAGTAGCACAATTTGGTGTTAATACGAGATCAACTTTGGAAGGTAGTGTTAATGGGGCACGTGAGCCATGGACATTCCGAACAGATTTACGAATTAATAAAGAAGTTAATTTTAAGCTTTCGGAGGATAGAAAATTAGGTATGAATGTATATATGATGATTGAAAATCTATTGAACGCAGACAATATTGTTAATGTTTATAGATATACCGGTAATGCAGACGATGACGGATATTTATCTTCTGCTGAAGGAGAACAATATGTTTCTCAGCAGGTTAATCCCATGGCATTTTCTGATCAATATACATTAAAGGTAAATGATCCGGATAATTATGTTCGACCGAGGTTAATTAAATTAGGCATGCAAGTAAACTTTTAGATAAATGAAAAAATATATAAGTTCAACATTATTAATTCTTTTTATTGGATTTTTCAATTCCAATGCAAAGGAGAATATCCCAAATCCCAATGATACAAATAATAATAATTATCGATTCATTGCTGCAGGTTGTTTAGCTGCTACAGCACAAACAGAATTGAATGTGAATAATGTTCGAACCACAATTTTGGCAGGTGGTGATATGTGGTGGGATTTAGATAATGGCAAGTATGAAATACCAAAGGATAGTGACAAGCATTCTATGTTTGCGGGTGCATTATGGATTGGTGGACTTGATGATCAAGGAAATTTAAAGGTTGCCGGTATGACTTATAGACAGGATGGGAATGATTTTTGGCCAGGTCCTCTTAATGCGGATGTTGCAAGTGATGAGTATGGAACCGTGGGTGCTGATGTATGTTCTGATTTTGATAAACATTTTGTTGTCACAAGGCAAGAAGTAGAGGACTTTGTAGGTTATAATGAATGTTTGGCTGATCCAAATTGTGATGTTTCAGTGTCTTACCCTAGTTACGAAGGTATGTCTGCAACTATTTCAGATTGGCCAGCTGATAGGATTGAAGTTGATGGTACTTTTGACTACCTAGCCCCATTTGAAGATGTTGATGGAGATGGTATTTATACTCCTGAAGCAGGTGACTATCCTGGATATGATTTAGAGGGCGTGAAAGATTGTAAAACTGATGATGTTTTATTCGGAGATCAAACATTATGGTGGGTATTTAATGACAATGGAAATATACACACTGAAACAGGTTCAGAATCTGCAATAGGACTCGAAATACAAGCACAAGCGTTTGGTTTTACAACAAATGATGAAATTAATAATATGACTTTTTATAGTTATAAAATTTTAAATCGTTCTACTAGTGTGTTAAATGAAGCTTATTTTGGTCAATGGGTGGATCCAGATCTTGGAAACTATCAAGATGATTATGTTGGTTGTGATGTTGGATTAGGTTTAGGATATTGCTATAACGGAGATGCAGATGATGATGGAACAGCGGGATATAATTATGATTCTGATGATCCACCACCCGCAATTGGGGTAGACTTTTTTAGAGGACCTTTAGCAGATTCTGGTGATGGTGTTGATAATGATCGAGACGGAGTTATTGATGAACCAGGAGAGCAAATTATTATGTCAAAATTCGTTTATTATAATAATGATTTTTCAGATTTTGGAAATCCAGAAAATGCTACTCACTATTATGGTTATTTAAAAGGTATATGGAAAAATGGTCAGCCAATGACTTATGGTGGAACTGGCTGGGAGTCATCAAATCCAGAATGTAATTTCATGTTTCCTGATGATACAGATCCTGATTTTTCTCCACTGTATGGTTCATGGACAGAGATCACTGCTGGAAATGATCCAGCTGATAGAAGATTTTTACAATCGGCAGGACCATTTACATTAGAACCAGGAGCGGTAAATTATATTACAACAGGTGTTGTGTGGGCACGAGCAGCAGAGGGTAATAATTTTGCATCTGTTGAACTAATGAAGATAGCTGATGTGAAAGCGCAAACATTATTTGATATTTGTTTTGAGGTTATTGATGGCCCAAGTGCTCCAGATGTAAACTTTGTTGAATTAGATAAAGAGATCATTATTAACTTAACTAATGCTGAAAACTCTAATAATTACGCCACGCAATATGCAGAAGAGGATCCATTTATATCAGATGTTTTATCCACTAATACGATAGGATTTAATTATGATACTATTATTAATAATGAAGGAGATCAGGTTTTAGTTAATCCATCACCTATTTATGAGGATGGAAACCTATCTATTGATAAGACATATAAATTTGAAGGTTATCAAGTATTCCAACTTAAAGATCAATATGTTTCATCAACAGAACTTTATAATCCGGATAAAGCCTTTATGGTTTTTCAATGTGATGTTGAAAATTATAGGACATCAGATGGGCAAATAGTCTATACTCCATCAGATGATACGTCTCCAATTGGTAATCTAGTAAATTATCAATTAGATGAGAGTGTAGGTCCGAATGTATATGTACCTCAAAATATGACATTAAATGCATCTAACTCTGGTATTTCTCATTCTTTTAGAATTACAGATGATAAATTTGCATCAGGTAATACAGATTTGATTAATAATAAGCCGTATTATTTTATGGCTATTGCTTATGCGTATAACGAATTTATCCCATACGCTCCTGAGATTCCATTTCAATATTTAGATCCAATTAATGCATATCAGCCTAGTAATGTAGGTCAGAAACAACCATACTTAGCGGGTCGAAAAAATATTAAAACATATACTATTATTCCTCATAAAATTGAGTCATTCGGTGATGTGCCTAGTGCATCTTATGGAGCAATTCCTTCACAAAAAGGTTTAGCAGGAACTGGAAATGGTGGTAATTTTGTTGAATTAACCTCTGCGTCTAGAAATGAAATTGCAAATAATTTATTTACTGATACATTGTCTTATCGCCAAAATATGTCTCCTGCTGACATTTCTGTTATAGATCCATTATCTGTGCCAGATGCTGACTTTATTTTTAAAGTTAATGATGTACAGGACAACGATGGTTTAATTACTAATGCAAAATGGTCTTTAACTAAAATTGAAGATGGTGATAGTATGACTATTCAATCTGCTAACTCTATGATTGACCAGGCTCAACAAGTTTTACCAGAATGGGGTTTAGGTATAACATTTAAAGGTGTTCCGTCTTTAGAGTCAGGTCAGGTTGATAATTTGGGTTGTTTATCTTGTCCTCAAGGAACTCCAGTTGTTTCAAATCCCTTTTTAGATGATTTATTTTGGGATTTAAATTTATCTTCTTCAGAAATGGCAGATGTCATGCAAAGTTCTGAATGGAGTGATGCAATGGGTAATCTATGGATTCAGCCTGTGCCTGATATTGATGAGGTATGGCAATTTGTTCCATTTCTAAGGCCATACGATTGGGTGAGGTCAGGGCAAAATAGTTTTTCACAAAATGATGAGGTATTAGCACCATTCCATAATTTTGGTGATATGTCTGTGAATGGAACCCAACTTGATCCTGGTGGCACATCTGATCAACAAAACCCACTTGATCCAAATGGTGTACATGAAAACCAGTGGTTAGTACCATATAAATTAGTGAGTTCTGATTACGAAGGTCGCCCATCGGAATCCACTACTGGTAATGTA
>Ga0115012_10000983_pt1 | contig 16325 bp, 14 predicted proteins | sample TroAtlMetagenome_FD_88706 | JGI IMG/M metagenome (GOLD analysis project Ga0115012, IMG submission 88706) | Marine eukaryotic phytoplankton communities from Atlantic Ocean - Tropical Atlantic ANT10 Metagenome | ecosystem: Environmental > Aquatic > Marine > Oceanic | place: Tropical Atlantic...
AAGGGCAGTCGAGCAATCTCTTTGCCCACCGATGTGATGGTGCCATTGTGCATCGCGCCCAACTGGACCAACAGCTTCAAGGAATAGTCGATGGCCGCAGTGGGGGGGGCTTCAAACCATTCGAAACGGTTGGGGTGGCTGCCCCAGGCGCACAGGTCCAAAGCCGTGGACGCCAGGTCCGCCGTTGCGACTTCGGAGGCGTCGTGCGCAGGTCGGAGGGCGTGCTCAGCCCGAGACCACAATCGGATGCATCGGCCGGCGCGGGTTCGTCCTGCGCGACCCGCCCGCTGATCTGCGCTGGCCACGGAGATGGGCACGGTCTCCAGTCGCTCGAATCCGAGTCGGGGGTCGAATCTGGGTCGACGCGCCAGGCCAGAATCGACCACTGTGGTCACGCCGTCGATGGTGAGCGAAGTCTCGGCAATGTTGGTGGCCAACACAATCTTTTGAGTGGGACTTGGCCGGATGGCTTTGTCTTGCTGGGCCGGCGGCAGTCTTCCGTGAAGCGGGAGTACGCCCGAAACGCCTTCGAGGGCCCGAGACACCCGTTCTATTTCGCCCACCCCGGGCAAAAAAGCGAGCACATGGCCTTTGGGGTCGTCCCGTATGGCGTTCCGGATGGCCGATGCCACGGCAGTCTCCAGGCGCACCTCGGAACCCGTGCTTCGGTGTTCGAGTTCGACGTCGAACCGCCGTCCTTCTGCGTGCAATGTTGGGCACGCCGAGGGCCCGCCCAAAAATTCGATCACCGGTTCGGCGTCCAGCGTCGCGGACATGACCACAAGTTTGAGATCGGGTCTGGCATCGCGGACCACTTCCGCCAGCATGGCCAGGGCCAGATCCGAATGCAGAGAGCGTTCGTGAAACTCGTCAAGAATCACCGCGCCAACCCCTTCAAGGAAGGGGTCCGATTGAAGCATGCGGGTCAGCAATCCTTCGGTGAGCACCACAATTTTGGTGTCGGCTTGAAACCGTTTGTCGAACCTCACCCAGTGGCCGACTTTGGCTCCAACTTCGGTGCCTTGTTCTGCCGCGATGCGCGCGGCGCATGACCGGGCCGCCACCCGTCTCGGTTGAAGCAGCAGCACCCGTCCGTCCACGACTTCGGCCACAGCGGGCGGCACGCGCGTGGTTTTGCCGCTGCCCGGAGGGGCGGTGAGGACGACAGTGGTGTGGTCGGCGAGGGTTTGCTTCAGCCGATCAACCACTCCATCGACGGGGAGTGGAATGCGCTTCATGGGTTCAGTTGCCCAGCAGCCGGGACCGGACTTCGGCGCCGTTCAGTCCCTTGTTCTTGATTCGTTCCCAGCGTTGCAAGACCGTTTCCGCGGGGACGGAGTTCGATTTGATGGCTCGGTACAGTTTGGGCGATTGTCCTCCGGCCTCCAGCGCGGACTTCAAACGAGACCACGCCTTTTTTTCTCGACGCTTGGCGTAGCGAGTCTGCAAGTCACTCAGTTCCTTGCGCACCCGGTGTTGGCCGTTTGCTTTCAGCTTTTTCATCAACGCATTGTGGGCATTCAGTGCGGCACCGTGGCTGGACTGGGGGTTCAGCTTGATTCCGTGTTGGCGAACCACGGGCACCAGCGCTCGGTACCAGTCCGTGTCGCGGTGTGCGCTGTCGCTGAGCGGGTCCGCCGCGCTTGGCGTGGATTCGGTTGGTTCGGGTGCGGAAACGCCCAATTTGGAGATGAGCTGCGAGCGCAAGTCCGACATGTCAGCCTCCGCAACCGGTGGTCGATACGGCTTCCCAGTTTTGTTCGTCTTCTTCGAAACGGGCTGCCCGTTCGACTTTCAGTCCCATGTGGGTGTCGTAGCGCACCTTGCCTTTGTTTCGTGTCCAAAATTTCCAGGCGCCGTAGGCGGGTCCGGGGGGGACCAATTTGTCTGGGCCTTTGCCGATGAGGTCTTTGCGACCCCAGGCACTCAAGGCCTCGCGAACGTGGGGCCATTCTTCGCGTTTCCAGTAAAAGAGGAGCGCGCGTTGCCTTGAACGCTCTCGGTCTCCGCGAGCCACGAATACTTCGGCTTTGGTGTAGGGATCTTCGCCGGACACATACATGGCTGTCGCAATGGTGGCTGGCGTGGGCATGAACATTTGAACCTGGCGGGGTCGAAGACCCGAATCTTTCATGTACAGCGCCAGTTCGATGGTTTCCTCCGGTCCAATGCCCGGGTGGGCGCACTGAAAATACGGCACGACGTATTGTTCTTTGTTGGCTTTGCTGTTGGACTCTTTGAAGCGCCGCATGAAATCATCGAAGTATTCAATGTTGGGCTTTCGCATCATTTTCAGGGCGGCTGGGCTCGCGTGTTCGGGCGCCACCGACAGTTGGCCTTGGACGTGGTGCGCGGCGAGTTCTTCCACGAACTCGGGGTCCAGGGCTGCGAGGTCATACCGGATTCCGGAGTTCACGTAGACCCTTCGAATTCCCGGCAGGTTGCGCGCTTTGCGGAGCAAGCTCAAGTAGGGCTTGTGGTCGGTTCCGTAGTGTTTGCAACGGATGGGGTGCAAGCAACTGACCCGACGGCACACGGCGTTGGCGGCGGCGCTGTTGCACTTCATGTGAAACATGTTCGCTGTGGGTCCGCCGAGGTCGGATACGATTCCGTTGAATCCTTTGCGCTTGGGCAGGCTCGCGACTTCTTTAAGCACGCTTTCGGTCGAGCGGCTGGTGACGTCTTTGCCTTGGTGGATGGTCAGGGCGCAGAAGCTGCAGCCGCCCGAGCATCCTCGGTTGACCGTGACCGATCCAGCGATGCTTTTCAGCGCCGGGATTTCTTTGCGGTAGCAAGGGTGCGCGCTGTGGGTGTACGGCAACTCATGCAGCCGGTCCATTTCTGGTGTTTCCAGGGGGCGAGTGGGTGGGTTTTGGACCACCCACCGCGTTCCGTGCTGCTGGATCAGTGTGCGGCCACAGTGTGGGTTGGATTCCCGATACATGTGAACAGTCACCCGGTTCAGGCCCCGTCGGTCGGACTTGCATTCGGCCAGGCTCGGCAGTTCGATGACGTCTTCGCCCTCGGGTACGGGGTCTTTGGCGCCCAAGGCGTAGGCTGTGCCCGGGATGTCGCGGCAGTCTTTGATTGACTGGCCCTCACGCAAGCGTTCGGCGATCTTGACCACCGCCAATTCACCCATGCCATAGACCAGCAGATCGGCTTTGGAGTCGAGCAAGATCGACCCTCGGATTTTGTCCTGCCAAAAGTCGAAGTGGACCAGTCGCCGGAGAGAAGCTTCGACCCCGCCCACTACGATGGGGAGTCCCGGCCATGCCTGGCGGGCCCTCGATACATAGGGGATGGTGGCTCGGTCTGGTCGCATGCCCCGTTCACCGCCGGGGGAATAGGCATCGTTCGAACGGATTCGGCGGCTGGCGGTGTAATGGTTCACCATGGAGTCCATGTTGCCGCTGGTGATGCCCATGAAGAGCTTGGGGCGACCCAGGATTTGAAAGGCCGCAGGGTCGGTCCAGTCGGGTTGGGCGATGATGCCCACGCTGAATCCATTGTCTTCAAGCCAACGTCCAATCGCTGAAACGCCCCATCCGGGATGGTCCACATAGGCATCCCCGGTGACCAAGATTACGTCCAGGTCACGTCCACCGAGTTCTTCTCGGGTCATCGGGAGGGGTTTGCGGGGTACACTCATGTCAGTTGGGCCGAGGATAACCCAGACCACCCCATTCACCTGAGACAGCTGTGAAACGACTGTTGGTTCGAAAGATTAAATCGCGGCTTACCGCTCTACTGGAGCGCGTCGCCAATCGAATTCATCCGACCAATAAAAGCGGAAACAACGTCAGTAAGATGTGACTCAAAGGCTTCCATCTTTCAGCTTGCGGTCCACGACAAAGGGGCCGAACGGAAGCATGGACGCGATGAACGGAACCAAGGCTTGTTTGAAAGACCAACCCGCCGTGGATTTGGCGTCGATGAGCGCAAAACAGAAAATGACCCACAACAGACCATGGGCTTGCCCGACCATTTTGACCAAGGACGGGTCGCCCCAAATGTACTTCATGGGCATGGCGATAAAGAGCAGCAGCAGAAAGGAAGTTCCTTCGATCATGCCGATGAGGCGCAGGCGTCCGATGGATGTTTTGAGCATGGAGTGGGTGTATCGCGGAGCAGGGGTGTCAGCGAGAGACAAAACCGCGGAGCAGGTAGGCGCGTCCGATCTCTGACTGGCCCCGTTCGGTGGCGACCAGCAGGTCGTCCTTTCCGTCGCCGTCGGTGTCCCCGGGACTGGTGACGCGGATTCCGGCGTGATCATCGATGGATTCGCCGGTGAGGTGCACCGATGCGGCTGAGGCATCGAGCACCCCGCCGGTGAGTTTATGCGACCAAAACAGGTACACATCTCCCGGACTGTTCATGCCTTCGGGGCCGGGGCCGGTTTCGGAGGTGGGTGGAGCCAGGCCGCTGGCCCCCACAGCCAGGTCGGGCTTGCCATCGCCATCGAGGTCCATGTTCCCTTCGATGCTCACCCCAAGAAGATGGTTGACTTGGTCGGTCACCACCCGGATGTGGGCCGCCGTGTCGTTTTGGATTCCACCGAGTTGACTTCCCAAAAACACAAGGCCTTCTCCAGCTCGAACGGCGGACCGTGCGCTCTGGTGCGCCCCGGCCACGAGTTCGTCCAGGCCGTCGCCATCCAGATCGCCCATGGGTCCAAGGTCGTAGCCCAGTTCGCCCCCGTTGGATGTTCCCACGATGGCGGCATCCGCGTCCGCCAAGCTTCCAAGTTCGACCCCAACCATCGAAGCGCCGGTCAAGACGTAGATCTTGCCTCCGTTTTCGGCCCCCTGCCCATGCAGTCGCGCGCCGACCGCGACATCATGCAAGCCGTCGCCATCGACGTCGCCCAAATGGCTCACCTTGAACCCGGCTTGGTCATCGTCGCTTTCGCCGTCCCATCGGGGTGTGTGCGTGTCGAGTTCCAGGCGGGTTTCGTCCATCAAACTTCCGCTGACCACCCACACGCGGCCCCGTCCTGCCGGTGCTCCGCAGCACGCCCCCATGACAAGATCGCTGTGCCCGTCTCCGTCGGTATCACCGGCAGTGTCCAATCCATGGCCCATGATTTCGCTGTCTCGGGACCCACCAATGGTCCAGTCTGCACCGCTGATGCTGCCGGTTCCGGCGCTCAGGTTGGCCCCATCGATCGCATACACGCGGCCTTGCAAAATGCCGTCATCGGCGGCGTGATAGCCGGCGATGATCAGGTCGGCGACGCCGTCTGCATTGAGGTCGCCCGCGGGGCCCAGTGTGTGCCCCAGAAGGTCGCCGGTGTCGGCCCCCAGCCAGCGCGCATGGGCGTCGCCGGTGTTGACTTCGCCGTTTGATGGGAGATCGCCGGAGCGAAACAAAGACGCTTGACCGGCCCACTCTGCGCCGGCAGTGCCCGCTGCGCGATCGGAACCGATCAAAAGGTCGGCCAGGCCATCGGCGTCGATGTCGCCGGCCCCGGACACCGCGCGTCCGGCCCGGGCACCGCGTTCTCCACCGGTGAAGATCACCGATGACTCGGCGAGGCTGAGCCAGTCGGGCGTGGGCTGCGGATCGAGAGTGCTGCCGGTGTCACCGGTGTCGCCGCTGTCGTTGCCGCCCGGCCCAGTGTCATCGGACTCGGTGCCATCGGTCGCGGTTTCGCACCGGCCATCGGCCCCGCGCTCGGTGCCCGGAGCGCAGGGCACTGTCTTCTCGGAACCGCAGGCAGTCAGGGCGATGAAAAGCGACAATTGCATCGCCACCCAATGTAGCAGGGGGCCTTGGTAGTATGGGAGATATGCCGAACGCAGGGAACAAAATTGGCTCGTCTGCCCGCTGGAAAGCGCTTGTGGTGTCGTCTGTTGTGGCTCTGCTTGCCATCGAGTTTGGCTTGCGCCAAGTGTACCGAAGCTTGCCGAGCATCAACGGTTTGCGCGGATCGGATTTTCGCATTGAGTGGTTGGTGGACCACGCGGTAGATCCCGATCTGGGCTTGTGTCATGAGATTCGCAGTTTCTTGTCGCACCGATCGCGTTGGACGGGACCGGGCACTGGAACCAATGTGCATTTCAACCAGTTGCACAGCGTGAACACGGCCGTTGAAGGCGCAGTCACGAAATTTGGTTCCGGAGAAGATGGGCGTTCGTTGTGGATTGCCGGTGATTCGTTGGCCTATGGCTTGGGCGTTGAGCCCCACCAGACGCTCGGTGCCCATTTGGCCCGTTCCGGAGCTTCCCAAACCGGAGGTGCGGTGTACATGCGGAATTTGGCTGTGCCCGGTGCGGGCTACTGCACCGTGGCCCAACGCGTCGTTGGTGCGTTGAACAAGCGAATGCCGGACGTGGTGGTTGTGGTGTTGTCCGCCGACGACTTGGAAGATCGATTGATGTTGGAGGTCAATGGGCGGTTGATTGCGCCACCGGACTTGGCCGAAGGGCGCTTGAGTCGATGGATGGTTCAACGTTCGTGGTTGGCCAACCTCGCATGGTTCCGGTGGTTGTCTTGGACCCAGTCCAGTCCCGAATCGCGCCGTTTCATCGGCTCCGATACCCAGGCGGGTTTTCAGCGGGCCATGGAGAGTTTGAAACGCCGGATTGAGGGCCGCGGGGGGCGGTTGAAAGTGGCCATCGTGGAACCCCCTGGAATGCCATTGTGCAAAGGCCCCACCAATCTTCAGCGGTGCGGGTGGTTGCGCGATGACATGGCCACGATGTCTGGACTGTTGGACGGTGCAGAAGTGGAGCACACCGTGATTTCCGGCTTGTGGTCTGGCGGATTGGACGACATTGTGAACGCAGAGCATGAGATCGCATCGAAGGGGGTTTTGGCCATGCATCCCAGTGCCCAAGGTCACGAAAAGATCGGAGAAGCGCTCTGGCCATCCGTCTCAGAGGCCTTGCGATGAAGTGGGCAATGGCGATGGCGGTGGCGGGGTGTGCGGGAGGCAAGGAACCGCCTTGCGCCGATGGGTTCGAGCGCTTGGGTGAGCGCTGTGAAGCGGTGAGCGCCGACTCTGGCATTGCGCCTGGGCCCTCGCCCGATGACACATCTGAGGCGGACGACACCGGCTCCGCGCCGGACTCAACCAATGCGCGCATTGAATTGGGCTCCGAAGTCACTTGCGCAGACCCTCAGTTGAGGGCGGATCGCGAATTTCGTTCGCCCCAAGTTCCATCCGGGCAAAACACCGAGACCAGTCCGTGGAACCCGATTGCTGCCGCGGGTTTTTCCGTGGCTGATTTCGACGCAGATGGGCGCTTGGATTTGTTCGTGCCCCAGGTGGGTTCAGACCAGCTGTATTTGGATTTCTTGACCGAGGGTGCGAGCGACTCGGCAGCCACGCATTTGCCACCTGGACTGGACTCGCCCACCGCGGGCAGCGTTGCCGTCGACATTGAAGGCGATGGGGATCAGGATTTGTTCGTGGTTCGTCCAGAGGGAGACCACCTCTTGTTGATCAACGACGGGACCGGGCATTTTTCGGACGGAACGGTTGCGGCTGGTTTGGCGGAGCAAGGGTGGCCGGCGGTGGGTGGAGTGTTCACCGATGCCAATGCCGATGGCGACTTGGATTTGCTCGTCATGACGTACCGAACCTGCGATGCGAGCCTGGGCCCGTTGCCGGAGAATCCATACACAGACGGCTCCCAAGCGTTGTGGGAAAACCTTGGAGACGGAATCTTCACGGACGTCAGCGACCGCATTCCCGAACACCCCGAGGGGCGTTCACGGCAACGGGCCGCGTTGTGGCTGGATGCCGATCGCGACGGCGATCCGGATGTGTACACCGTGTCGGACCGCGGGTACATCTCGGAGTGCATGGTGAACAACCAGTTCTTCCGAAACGAAGGGGGCATCTACACCGATGACTCTGAGGCGACGAGTTTGGGTTTGCAGATGGAAGGCATGGGGGTTGGCTTCGGGGACATCAACGGCGATGGGGTGATCGACATTGCAATGTCAGACATGCAGCGCATGTGGCTGATGGAGTCCGACGGCATGGGCGGCTGGTACGACGCCACTTTTGCCCGTGGGTTGAGCCTTGAATCGGCCAGCGATGACCGATGGTCGGGGTGGGGCACGGAAATGGCGGATGTCGACAACGACGCCGACCTCGATTTGTTCATCGCTTTTGGTGGACTTCCCGACGCACCAATCGGCGAAATGAACCCGTGGGCGCAACCCGATGGACTGTGGATTCAGGCCGACGACGGGTCGTTTGCGGCAGTGGCCGATGACTGGGGTGTGGCCAATGTTGCGAGCAACCGAGCTGCGCACTTGGCCGATCTCAACGGCGATGGCTGGCTCGATTTGATGACACGGGAAATTGGTGGAGAGGTGGTGGTTCGACTCGCGCAGTGCGGCGAAGGGGGTTGGACCGTTGTTTCATTGCAAGGGCGTGGCGGAAATCGCGATGCCATTGGGGCAAAGGTTGAGGTGGTCACTGCGGAAGGCACCCAAACAAGGTGGGTGACCCAAGGATCGCGGGGGCTGCAATCTTCGATGCCACCCGCGGTTCATTTTGGGCTGGGCGCTCAAGAGGATTTGACCCTGAATGTGATCTGGGCCGACGGTGAAATCTCCACATTCCGGAATCTTGAGCCCAACCGCACTGTGCGAGTGGAACGAATTCCCTGATCGACGGTTCCGCATTCGGCTATGATTGCGCATGAAATCGGGGGGTGCAGCATGCGCACATTGATGGTCGCGTTGGCGTTGGTTGGTTGTTCGGAAAAATCTTCGGATTCGGGTGCCGTTGCCTCCGAAGGCCGCCCGGTCCTCGAAGCCCCCAGTTCGTTGGATGGCTTTCAGCTTGCGATGTACGGAACAGCGCCGCCGTTCAGCGAGGTATGGCTGTGTTCCGTCTACCCATTGCCCGTGGAGGCCGCTGGTTTCACCGCCGTGCAATCGGTGGAGTACAACCAAAACGAGGGCACCCACCACTTTACGCTGTCGGCCTTGGGCTTCAGTCTGTCCGGTGCCCAAACCGAATCGCCGATTGAACACGGCACCTACGATTGCAATGACCTGTACAGCGATTCGGCTTTGATGGAAGAAGCGGTCATGGTGTTTGGCGGTCAGGGTGAGCCCCGGGGAGAGATGGTGTTCCCTGAGGGTACGGTCGCGAATGTGCCGGCAACCATTGATGTGCTCCATGAAGTGCACTTTGTGAACCCGACCCCAGACGAAGTGGAAATCTATTCGGAAGTCAACGCGTACACGGTCCCGCAGACCGCCGTTGAGAAGTCGATTTGGGGCGGAAGCGTCCGCGATGAGAACATTGAGATTCCGCCAAACAGCGTTCACACCGAATGGTCGCGTTGTGTGTTCAATGAAGACGTAGAAGTCTTGCTGTTGGCGGGTCATCAACACGAGTTGGGCACCCGTTTCGACATTGCCAACTACAACGGTGAGACCGGCGAAGTGGGCGAGGTGTTTTTCAGCAATGACGATTGGCACACCCCAAACATCACCCAGTACAGCACACCGCTGTCCATGAACGCCGGTCAAGGTTTTGAGTGGACCTGCGAATGGAACAACACCACCGATGACACGGTCGTCTACGGCAACGAGTCCACCGATGAGATGTGCAATATGGCGGTCGTGTTTCGGCCGGTGGAGGGCATGATTTCGATGACCGCAGCCTGCGAAGTGGTTGAAACTTCGGACGGGGTGATCTGGGAAGCTCGTTAGGAACGGTGTTTTTTCGGTTTCCGGCTTTTCTTTCGTTTGGGCAGAGGGTTGGCCGCTTGGTGCTTCAGTGAGCGCATCAGTTTTTCCATCGAATCCGGTGTCGAGCCGGTGAAACGCATGGTTTCTCCGGTGGTCGGATGTTCGATGCCCAACACCACGGCGTGCAGGCACAGTCGGTCCACACCGCGGTTGGCTGCGGGCGTGCCGTAGCGTTCGTCACCGAGAATGGGGGTGCCGGCTTCGGAAAGATGGATGCGCACTTGGTGGGTCCGTCCGGTGTGCAGTTTGGCTTCCACCAAGTTGATGTGCTTTCCGATCCGCTCCAGGTGAGTGAACTCCGTCGTCGCTTTTTTTGCGTGGTGCGGGGGACGCCCGTCGACACTGCCCCGCAAACCGTCGCCTCGATCGTCGACCAAATGATTGGTGACAGACCACTTTTTGTCCGGTGGTCGGCCGTGTATGAGTGCGATGTACCTTCGCTCGACGGTGTGTTTTTCGAGTTGTGCCTTGAGGTGAAGTTGGGCCGCCTCGTTGCGGGCCATCATCATCAGCCCGCTGGTGCCTTGGTCAATTCGGTGCACGGTGAGGATTGGACTGCGGGTGAGCTTGCTCACCAGTCCGACCGCATTGAGGTGTCCGCCCGCCTTGCCCGCAGGGACGCTCAGCATTCCGGCGGGTTTCCAGATCACGATCAAATCGTCGTCTTTGTGCACGATCACAAGATCGCGTCCGGGCGTCAGTTTTGGGGCTTCCGGTCGCAGTTCAACGCGGTACGGCTCAATGTCCCGTCCGCCATCTGCGGTTGGCACGCCGTGGAGAAACACCTTCCCAGTTTGGAGGGCTTTTTTCGCTTCAGCATTGCTGAGGCCGAGATGTTTGAGGTGGTCGGTGAGTCGCATGGCAGGGGGTCTATCTCGGCTTGCACTTTCGTGGCTGCACTCCGATTTCGTTGGACGGTGTGAGTGCACCGATGAGGCGGCCAGAGTAGGTGACCGAATGCGCTATTTGCACACCATGGTTCGCGTGCTGGACGTCGATGCAGCCACCCGCTTTTTTGGCCTGCTTGGCCTAAAGGAAGTCCGGAGACGGGATTCGGAGCGGGGTCGTTTCACTTTGGTGTTTCTGTCGACGGGGCCCGGAGCACCGGAATTGGAACTCACCCACAACTGGGATCAAGAAGAGCCCTACACGGGCGGTCGAAATTTTGGCCATCTGGCGTACGAAGTGGATGACATCTACGCCTTATGCGATCACTTGTCGGACAACGGTGTCACCATCTTGCGTCCGCCGCGGGACGGGCGCATGGCGTTTGTGCGGAGCCCTGACAACATTTCAGTGGAGTTGTTGCAGAAGGGCGAGGCGAAACCGATTCAAGAACCCTGGGCCAGCATGCCCAGCCAAGGGGAGTGGTAGTGGCAGATCACGATCAACTGACCGGACCCACCATCGCCAGCTACGACGAGGTGGCGGCTTCGTTTTGGGAAGGCACACGAGACCATGACGTCAGTCAGAATGTGGAGGCTTTGCTGGACGCGATCCCCGGTGAGGGACCGCACCGCATCCTCGATTTTGGCTGCGGACCCGGACGGGACCTCGCGACGTTCAAGCGGCTTGGCCACGAGCCGGTTGGGGTGGAAGGATCGCCAAACTTCTGCGCCATGGCCCGTTTGCATTCCAACGCCGAAGTGTGGAACCAGAACTTTTTGGCGTTGGATTTACCGCCCGAACGGTTCGATGGAGTGTTCGCCAACGCAAGCATTTTCCACGTTCCAGGTGAGGCGTTGCCGCGCGTGCTCCGCGCTCTGTTTGAGACGCTTTCACCGGGCGGGGTGTTCTTTTCATCCAACCCCCGTGGCGGCAACGAAGAGGGCTGGAATGGAGCCCGGTATGGCCGCTACCATGATCTGGAGTCGTGGACGAAATTCATGGTTGGTACTGGGTTTCAGCCCATTGGTCACTATTACCGACCCAAGGGCTTGCCCCGAGACCAGCAGCCTTGGCTGGCGACGACTTTTCGCAAACCCTAGTGGCGGATCGGTCCGATTCCGGGAATGCTGAAGATGGACGAAGCATTCTGTAAGCGGAGGTGGAAAGTTGTTTCGACTGGTGCTGCTTGGATTCATGGTGGGCTGTGGGGCGTCGATTGCCGCGGACGGCTTTGTTTCGCCCCGGGCCGATGCGGTGACCAAAACGGATGCTGAATGGCGCAGCCAGCTGTCGCCTGAGCAGTACCGAATTCTGCGAAAAAAGGGCACTGAGCGTGCGTTTTCGGGCAAATACTGGAACAGCAAGTTGGACGGGCTGTACTCCTGCGGAGGGTGCGGTTTGACCCTGTTCTCCAGCAAGGACAAGTTTCAATCGGGGACCGGTTGGCCCAGCTTCACGCGACCCGTGAGCGATGATGCGTTGGCGGATGCCGAAGACAACTCCTTGTGGATGAGTCGCACCGAGATTCTGTGCAACCGATGCGGAGGCCATTTGGGGCACGTGTTCCCCGACGGCCCCAAGCCCACCGGTCAACGGTTTTGCGTGAACGGAAACGCGCTGGACTTCAAGCCCGAGAAGAAACGATGAAGTGGATGTTGCTCGCGCTTGCGGTGATGGGTTGCGGAGAGCCATCCGAAGCCGCAGAACCAACGTCAGCGGCTGAAAAGCCACCCGAAGGATTGGCGGAGGCCGTGTTCGCGGGGGGGTGTTTCTGGTGCATGGAGGCGCCGTTCGAAAAGAGGTCGGGCGTGGTCAGCGTGGAGTCCGGCTACATTGGAGGCCCCGAGGTGGGTCCGAGCTACTACCAAGTTGCGCGGGGCGAAACGGGGCACTTTGAAGCCGTCAGGGTGGTGTACGACCCGGGGTCGATTTCGTTTGAAGAGTTGCTTGGAACGTTTTGGCACAACGTCGACCCCACGCAGGCCAACGGGCAGTTTTGCGACCGCGGGGACCAGTACCGCACGGCCATTTTTGTGGACGGCGATGAACAACGCAAAGCGGCCATCGCCAGCAAGAAAGCCACAGAGGTCACCCTCAAGCGGACGGTGGTGACCCCGATTTTGCCCAAGCAAACGTTTTGGTTGGCCGAGGAATACCATCAAGACTTCTACAAGAAAAATCCCACGCGGTACAAAAGCTACCGCGCCGGGTGCGGGCGGGACCACCGACTCCAGCAGTTGTGGGGCCGTGAAGCCGGGCGCTGAACTACTCGATCATCACGCCGTCGCGGGAGAACTTCAGGTTGTTCAAGTACCGATGGCTGGCGGAATCATCCACCAAGATGGCGATGAGGGTGTTCACTTCGCCGGGCCGACCCACCTCGTGCAAGGACCAGTGAGTGGGTGGGCTGTGCAGGTACATGTGGCCCAAAATTTCGCCGTTCACCATGAATTGAACTCCGTCGTCGACCGCATCGGCTCCCACGGTGTAGATGACCGGGTCTTCATCCGGTTCGATCCAGAAGTCGCAGGCGACGTAGGTAAAGGTGGCAAAGTGATAGGTCGCCAGGTGCGAGCTGGATGAAAATGAGATCGGTCCGGTGACTTCCGTGGGAGCTCCCGCTCCGGCGATGACGTAGTCACGCATCACCGCAAAATCAGTCTCTGGATCGGGGCTGTCCACCAGGCCGTGCGCTCCGGAGGGCTCGTACCAGTACAAGTCCAAATCCCCGTGGGAATCGATCACGTAGGAGGGGCTGGAGGTCGTTTCATGGTCGATGCCATCGTCATAGATGTACCAGCCAGTCGAAAATCCGGAGAAGCTCCGCCCTCCGCCGCTCACCGTGGCCTCGATTTCGGGTTCGTCCGGATCGTTCGATAGCACCACGATTTGGGCGACATCGACCCCGTCATCGGTGGGCTGGTAGCGAGCCGAGATTCGCCGGTCTTCGCCCGGCTCCAGTGTCCAGGGCAGTGCTCCGTTCAGTGCAGGACGAACATCGATGGTCATTTCGCCGGTGGAGGCGATGAGGCGGATTTCGTTGACTTGCAGCGCATCTTCACCGTCGTTGCCCAGGGTGAATTCCATCGAGGCTTCGTCGGATACGGGCAATACGCCAAAGTCATGGTCAAGGGGGTCCATCCAGGCATTGGGAGTTCGGTCGTCGCTGGGCTCCGGCACATTGGCGGTGAGCTCGACAGCGGTTTCTGGCCGTTCGGGGTCGTTGCTGGTGACCACAAGCTGATCGCTTGAAATGCCCCATTCGCTTGGGGAGAACTCCACAATTAGATCCACTTCAGCGTCTTTCTCCAGGGTGGTTTCCGATATTTCGGCCACTGAAAATGGGCCCGCCGCTGAGGCGATGGTGGCGTCGTAGACGTTCAACGGGGCTTCACCCACGTTGGAAACAGTGACGATGCGGGTACCAATGGAGCCCCCCATTCCGTAGGTTCCCATGTCCAGGACGTCCGGGTCGACCATGATCCGAGGTTCGCCCCCCGGAGCTTCGTCGGCTCGTTCAACGAACTTGTATTCGGTGCAGCCGACGGCGAGCAGCAGTGGCATGAAACGGGTCATCTTTCTTCAAGATAGGGCCGCGAGCCGCCCAAGACAAGGTTTGGGCTCCGCCTCTCAGACGTTAGGCGGGCTGAATGCTGTTGTTTTCCGCCATGGTTCTGCTTGCGAGCAGTGGATGTTCCACCACGCCGCCACCGAAGCCAGGGCCCGTAATTGTGCTGGCCAGCTTCGATACGACTCGGGTGGACAGCGTGTCGGCCTACGGTGGAAAAGATGCGTCGACGCCCCGATTGGATGCGCTGGCGGACCGCGGTGTGCGGTTCGATTGGGCCTTTTCGTCTCTGCCCACCACGCTGGGCTCCCACACCACGATGATGAGCGGATTGGACACCCACGGTCACGGCGTGCCCCGCAATGGACAGCCCGTCCCCACCGACCTCCCCTTGCTCGCTGAGCGTTTGGCGGAGTCGGGATGGGATCGAATTGGCGTGGTGGGGGCGATGCCGCTCGAGTCCGACATGGGTCTTGAGCGGGGATTTCGGGTCTACAAAGACACCGAGTTCAGTTCGTGGTTGGGGTCCCCACGGAAGACCGCCGATGAAGTGACCGACGCTGCATTGAAGGCGATCGATGAACGGCCTGGAGGGCAACCGACCTTTTTGTTCGTTCATTATTACGACCCGCATTCGCCCTGGGAAGCGGCGCCCCAAGCAATCCGCGACCAGTTTGTCCCCCCTGACTTTGAGCTCGATCGCAACGGATTCAGCGGGCTTGAAGTGTTTCGGTCCTGCGCTCGAAAGGGCTTGAGGTTGAACAAGAAAAGGGTTGAGCTCGCCCGCAAATTGTACTTGGCCCAGGTCCACTGGACGGACCAGCAGTTTGGCCGTTTGTTGGATGGGTTGGAGCGGCGCGGACTGATGAAGGATTCGCTGGTCATCATGACCGCTGACCACGGAGAAATGCTCAACGAGCGGCGATTGGGGCAGGTCTACACCCACGGCCCGGATGTCGATCTCCCGGTGATTCATGTTCCGATGATTGTGGCCGGGTCGGGGCGCTTTGAATCGCCCAAAGGTCAGACTGTGCAACGCCGGGTTCGATTGGCTGACATTGCCACGACGGTGCTTGCTGCCGCCGGCATCGAAGAGACCATGGGGAACGGAGAAAATTTGGCGGATGTGTGGAACGGCACGGCCGGAGATCCACCTGCGCATTTTGCCGAAGCCACTCGCTCTGGCCTCAACATGAAGTTGGGCAAGTCGCCCGAAGGCGTATGGCCCAACCTTCAGTTCGAGCGGGCCGTGATCGATGAAGAGGCCCTTTTGGTGTACACCCCGTGGAAGGGCGAAGACCCGGAGTTGTTTGAGGTGAGCCCGAGTCAGCCGCTCACCGATGACGCGGGAAAAGCGGTCCGCTTGCGGGCTGCTCTGGATGCGTGGGATGCCGCCGCGCCCCAGTCTGGTTCGCGTGAAATGGACGCCGAGACCGAAGAGGCGCTGCGGCAGTTGGGGTACCTCGAGTAGTCACTCAGTGGGCGCGCCCGAAGCGTACCAATCCGCGACGAGGGCACGCTCCTCATCGGTCATTTCCGTAAGGTTTCCGATGGGCATTGTTTTCAGGACCACCGTGCGCTCATGAATCGCGTCGACTTTGGCGGCCACGCGCTCGGGGGTGTCCATCAGCATGCCGAGGGGGGCTTCCACAAAGCTGGGGTGAGTGGGCTGTTCCGCGTGGCAAGGAGTGCACCGGCGGGCAAACACCGGTTGGACCTCCGCCCAGCCGACAGCGGTGGCGTGTGCGTCGCTGTGCGTTGGCGCGGCACGGTCGGCCGGCTTCAAGGCCATGGCCAAGCTGAACAAGGCCAACGCCGCAGCGGGCAGCAACCATTGATTCTTGACTCCGCGTTCGTGCAAGTTGAACCAGTGCCGGCCCATGGCTCCGATGACGGAGATGGCAATCAGCACGGCCCATGACCAAGAAGAGCCGTAGGTGAACGGAAAGTGGTTGCTCACCATGATGAACAGTACGGGCAGCGTCAGGTAGTTGTTGTGCAGGCTGCGCAACGCACCCGCCGCACCTTTGGATGTGTCCGGTTCGCGGCCTTCGAGCATCGCATCGACCATCACCCTCTGGTTGGGGATGATGACGAACAGAACGTTCGCGGCCATGATGGTTCCAATGATGGCGCCAATGTG
>Ga0115012_10000984_pt1 | contig 16324 bp, 18 predicted proteins | sample TroAtlMetagenome_FD_88706 | JGI IMG/M metagenome (GOLD analysis project Ga0115012, IMG submission 88706) | Marine eukaryotic phytoplankton communities from Atlantic Ocean - Tropical Atlantic ANT10 Metagenome | ecosystem: Environmental > Aquatic > Marine > Oceanic | place: Tropical Atlantic...
ACCAAATTAATACCAAAAACTCTCTGCCCTACATGACAAAGGTTCTGGATTTATTTTTATTCGTCTTGTGCTTTCGCTCAAAATAAATGGTTTCATGACCCCTGTTACTTTGTCTAGATGCCAAGCAAAGTCAATGCCTTTATAAAGATTTTTGTCTTCCCATAGAGTAAAAGATCCTGATTTATGCCCAACCACCTGACCAACTTCTACAAATTGTCCCTCAACTCGTTTATATACCTTTATTAGACCTTGATCTTTTTCTTTAAAAAAGAATTCTAGTTTGGTAGTTTTTTCCTTATTAGTACAAATTATACCTGTATAAGGTTCAGTTGCAAAAACTTGACTTATGTAAATAAAAAAACTGAAAGTTAAAAAAATAAAACGCAATTCAACCTCCGTTATAATTTTTGTAAAAACCAACTGTCTCCATAATACCCTTATCAAGGGAAGTAAAAACAAAATTATTAAAATATTTTTCAGGAGAATTGCCTACTATTTCACCAACCACAGGAAGGTTGTTTTTTTTAGACGAAATTTTATTATTTTTATTAATTTTAGAAAGAATTTTTATGATATCCGAAATTTCACAAGAAATTCCATTAATATTCAAAACATTTGCACCTTTTGGACGTTGTTTAATTAACCTAAAAATTATTTCTGTCACATCATCCACAAAAACAAAACCTGCTTTTCCTGAAAAGGGGATTGTATAATCTTCATTCTGTGCTGAAGCTTTACAAGCTAAGGTTACTCCTGCTGTTCCACCAATTTCCCTTCCTGGACCATAAATTACGAATGGTCTTAACCCAAAACTAGAAAATTTATTTTCCAAAAACATCGCTCTTGCAATTCCTTCCACAGCTAATTTAAAAGCCCCATAATGAGTCTCAGGAAATGGAAGCTCTTGATCATTTCTTCCAAACACTCCGCCGCTACTAGTATAAATTACAAATTTATTATTTTGGTTTTTTCCAGCCTCAAAAACATTAATTGAACCCACCACGTTAACTGCGTTGCCTGCAACTGGATTTTGACTACAGTCTGGTGTCATTAAACCTGCTAGATTTATTAAAATCTCCCCCCTTTGAGATGCCGCAAACACTTGATTGTAATCTGTAATATCCCCCTTTATAAAATCTATTTCTTTACCGGAAAAATCTATTATTTTTTTTAAAAGATTTTTGTTAATTTCTTTGTCAAAAATGATCGGCTTAAAATTATTATCTAATAGTTTTTTAACTAACCACGAACCAAGAAAACCACACCCACCAAACACTACAACTTTCATTAACTATGACCCGACTAAATCTTTAGCTGCTATCCCAATCTCTTTTAGGCATTCCAAACCTTTTGGAAAATGTTTTGAGTTAGTGACAAAGCCATGAATCTGGCCTTCATATAGTTTGTAATAAACTCTATTTCCATTATCTTTCAATCTATTTCTATAAGCAATACCCTCATCAAGCAAAGGATCAAGCCCAGCTGCAAAAATATAAGCAGGTGGTTGATTTTTTAAATTAGGAGCATACAAAGGTGATGCTTCCCAATTAACTTCATCTTTCCTGTTTTCAAGATAATGCTTTACAAAATAACTCATAGTTTTTCCTGAAAAAACCAATCCATCTAATTGGATATCCATTGATTTCATTGACAAAGTTAAATCAACACAAGGATAAATTAAAATTTGTCCCTTAATCTTAGGAAGCAAATTATAAGAATAGTTAATTGCAAGAATAGTCGCCAAATTTCCACCAGCACTATCGCCACAAACTAATACATTTTCTAAGTCAATTTTAAAAGGCAGTGAAAACTTATCCAAATTTTTGTGAACATATTTAGCATCGTCTAAAGAAACAGGAAACTTATTTTCTGGAGCCAACCTGTAATCGACTGCTATTACGACCATCTCTGAAAATTTTGCAATATATCTGCATGGATAATCATGCGTTTCTAAATCTCCCATAACAAAGCCCCCGCCATGAAAAAATAATATTACAGGCACCTTCTTATCTTGTTTAATTTTACAGGGCACATACACCCTGATAGAAAATTTTGAATTTTCTTCATCTCCAACTTTTAGGTCAAAAATATTTTCTAGTTCCGGACCTTTAAGATCATCTAAAGCAAGTTGTGTCAATCGAGCTTTTCTTAGTTCTACTGGAGACAATTCATGATGATTGGGAGAATTAATTTTAACCCTGTCATCCAAATATTTTTTAGTTTCCTTGTCTATTTTCATAAGCTCACTTATAATGTACATATATATTATAATTTAGAAAATTTTTTTTACAATGAGCACTTCTTTCCCAAAGCCTACAGATGATTTTGAAACATGTAAAAAAGATTTAAAAAAATGGGGTTATTGTCTACTTGAAAACGCCATTCCTCAAGACATCAACCAAAAAGCATTGCAAAGATTAACCGAACAAGCTGATGCAGAAAAAAAACTTAATCTAGCATTCGAAGATGGCAGCAAAACAAAAAAGTGGGGAGAATTTAAGCAAGAAAACTCCAGTGAATCAAGGAACTTTAACTCCAAAGAAGGAGGTATAAATCAAAGAGTATGGATGCTACCAAATAAAGGCGAAGTGTTTTTAGAAATTTTAAATAATCACAAATATTTTGAAGTTATGAAGCTAGTTGTTGGAGATCATCCAATTATTTCAAGTTTTGGTGCTAACATAGCAAAAAAAGGTGGTGTGCCAATGGACCTGCATACCGATCAATGGTGGGCTCCAGATCCTGTTCACAGAAATAAAGATTTTTTGCCCCCAGCTTCAATCACAAGAAAAAAGTTTGATTATGAAGTAAACAAAGATGTTTTAAATAATACTGATTTAATTGCAAGACCAGCAGTTTCTAATGTTTTAATTATGATTAATGGTATGAGTTTAGAAAATGGTGGAACAATGGTAGTACCAGGTTCTCACCTTTACGGAAGGCACCCAGACAAAAACTTGGATATTGATATAAAGCCTATTGCTGCTCAAGGTCCTCCAGGTTGTGCAATTATAACAGACGGTAGATTATGGCACGGAACAGGAGCTAACATAACTGAAGAGCCAAGAATAGCTATTATTATAACTTTTTGCGGACCTCAATATAGGCCCCAAGAAAATTATACAGCCGGTTTGAGAAAAGATGTTTTAAAAAAATTAAATGATTTCCAAAAGGAGTTACTAGGCTATAAAGTCTGGAGCGGTTATGGTCGAATTGGAGATCCCACAGAACATTTTATCGACGTTGAGAAAGAGCCCCTAGGGCCTCTGAAAATTTAAATTTATAAAGCCAAGTGATAGAATTTATAAGATATAATTCCAGATGGTTATTGGCATGCGTTTTGATGTATTTTTCATCATGTTTTGGACAAACATTTTTTATATCATTGTATGCAAGTGAAATTAGAGGAACATTTAATTTAAGCCATGGAGAATGGGGCTCAATATATGCCCTAGGAACATTGCTTTCTGCGCTTGCAATGCTTTTATTTGGAGGAATAGTAGACAAAATACATTTAAAAAAAATAACTATATATATTTATGCACTGCTATCAATACTTTGTCTTTTGATGACATTTAATTATTCAGTTTGGTTACTTCCAGTTATAATTTTTGGATTGAGATTTTGTGGTCAGGGAATGTTGTTTCACATTCCAGCTGTAGCTATTGGTAGATGGTTTGGCAAAAACAAAGGCAAAGCAACCTCAATATCTGTCATAGGGTTTTCAATTGGAGAAGCAACCTTCCCAATTATCTTTGCTTTTATAATCACAATGGTAGGCTGGAGAGCAAGCTGGGTTTTTTCTGTTTTAATATTAATTGGTGTTTTACCAATATTAATTAAATTATTAAATAAAGACAGATCCCCACGATCTCAGGAAGAAAAAAACTTTGATCAAGTTGGTTTAGGAAACAAACATTGGTCAAGAAGCGAAGTTTTGCGTCACTGGCTGTTTTGGAGTGTTGCCATTCCTCTTCTCGTCACTCCAATATTTTCTACAGCATTTTTTTTCTATCAAATTCATTTAATAGAAATTAAAAAGTGGAGCATGGTAAGCTATTTTGCAATATTTCCATTTTATACGATCGCTTCAGTTTCAGCTTTACTATTTTCAGGATGGTTAATCGATAAATTTGGAGTTTCAAAAATACTCCCATTTTTTTTATTACCTATGTCCATAGGCTTGATGCTCTTTTCATTTGGGGATTCATATTTTATTGTGTTTTTTGGCTTTATTTTTCTTGGTTTAACTCAAGGTACTGCAATGACAATAGGAGGAACATTTTGGCCAAATTATTTTGGCACAAAAAATTTAGGTTCAATTAGATCACTTTCTACATCTTCTATGGTTTTTGGAACTGCATTGGGACCATTTTTAGTTGGTCAAGTTTTAGATTATGGAATTTCTTACAATGTAATTTTATTTATCATGAGTTTATTTGCTATTGCATCGTCAATATCTTTATTTATAACAATGTCAAAAGTACCAAATTTAAAATAATAGAAGGAGCATTAAATGTTAAATATTTATTTAGCTGGTGAAATTCATTCAAACTGGAGAGAAGAGATAATTTCCCTCTCAAAAAGCAAAAAGTTAGAATTAAACTTCATGTCCCCAGTAACTGACCATGATGCTTCAGATAATTGTGGAGTTGAGATATTAGGTAATGAAGAACAACAATTTTGGAAAGACCATAAAGGAGCTAAAATCAATGCTATAAGGACACGAAAAGCAATTTTAGACTCTGATATTGTAATAGTAAAATTTGGTGATAAATATAAACAATGGAATGCAGCTTTTGATGCCGGATTTGCGGCAGCAAATAATAAGTCAATTATTGTTATTCATTCAAAAGAGCACCAACATGCTCTTAAAGAGATTGATGCTGCTGCTTTAGCAGTTGTCTCTGAAAATAATCAAGTAGTAGAAATCTTGGATTATGTAGCAAATGGCAAATTATAAAATTAAGAATGTTTCATATAATATTGCACAACCCTGAGATTCCACCAAACACGGGAAACATTTTAAGATTATGTGCCAATAGTGGTGCTAAATTACATCTTATAAAGCCTTTAGGATTTAATTTAAATGATAAAAACCTTAAGCGAGCAGGGTTAGATTACGATGATATTAGTAACATTTCACTATACAATACATTAGATGAATGTATCAAAATAAATAAAATAGAACATATTTATGCTTTAACGAAGTTTGGAAATAATAATTTGTATAAAAAAAATTTTAAAGCAAATGATGCTTTTATCTTTGGAAACGAGACGAAAGGGTTGCCTGATATAATTTTAGAACAATTTTCAAATAAAAACAAACTTCGAATCCCAATGTTAAAAGAAAGCAGAAGTTTAAACCTAAGCAACGCAGTTAGCATAATTTTATACGAAGCTTGGAGACAGAATAATTTTCTTAATGCTAAAATATCTTACGAGGAGGATTAATTGTCTATTGTTGATTGGATATCAATTGCAATAGCTTGCTTTGTTGGAGCCGCATCACCTGGCCCAAGTATATTAATAATTGTCTACCATTCATCTACACAAGGAGCTTTCAAAGGCATAATTTGTTCTATTGGTCATGGAATAGGAATCTTCATTTACGCATTAATAACTGCATTAGGGGTTAAATACTTCTTTGAAAGTTTTCCACAAATTTTGTTTTTGATAAAAATTTTTGGAATTTTGTTTTTATTTTTTATAAGTGTTCAAATGTTTTTGTATAAAGAAACACATGATGAAAAGTTATCAAAAATTAATTTACAAAATTACAATTCTTTAACATTAGGTATTGTAACTGCTCTAATAAATCCAAAAGTAATTTTATTTTTTGGTGCAATTTTTAGTCAATTTCTAAAACCAGAATTAGATTTAGAGAACAAATTGTTAATTTCCTGCTTGGCGTCATTAATCGATGCTATTTGGTACATCCTCGTAGTTTTTTTATCAACACTCACCATTTCCACATATTTAATAAAATATAAACAAATAACAGTAAAGTGCTTAGGTATAATACTATTTACAGCTACAATAATAATGATTATGAAAATTTTTAATCTAAATATTAATTTTTAAATTAGTTAATATTAATTAGGTTTTTGTTCAAATCAATGTCAACAGGCTGGTCCTGCCATTTTATGGAACTCAATTCATTACAACTTTTACAATTTAGTTCCCACTTTTGATTATCATATCCACAATTACTGCAAAAAAAGCTAAAGCTTAATTTTGCTGTTGCTGCTTTTTTAAGATATTCTTTAACTTCATTTGGTTTATTTTGTGATCCTGCAATTTCAGCTAACAATTGATAAGCTACATTTGTTCGCTTTTCTTCATTAATACCCTCTAAAATTTTCTTGGCTTCTCCCCATATTTTTTCTTTTACAGAGTATTTGGCAACTTCTATTTTAATTTCGTTAACATTTATGGGGGCAATTTTTTCATTGTTTATTAAACTGATGGCATATGAAACTCTTTCTCCAGAAGTTTTATAGTTAATTCTTTTTATTAACTGATTTAAAATATCCTCATGCGGAGAATTAAAAAAACCATTCTTCAAAATGTGAATAGATTTGTTTTTTGCAGATATACCTTTAAACAATTTTGCTAATTTCAAAACAGCCAAGACATTTCCTTCAAAACTCTCTACTGATTTTGAAAACGCTTTTTCAGCTTCTTTTTTGTTAACATCAAATTTATTAACACCATCTATATAATAGAGATCGGAAAGTATATTTTTGTATTTGTCATCAGAGTATAAATTTTTAACTAATGGATTTTTTGAAATTTCTAATGCTCTTTGAATTTTATTTAATTTGATGGAGGTATAAAAAAGAATTTTAACCACTTGTTCTGAATTCGGTTCCAGCTTGTAAGCTTCATTAGCGTGCTCATAAACTTTGTTAAAATCGTTTTTTCCAAGCTCAATCCTCATGATAGCTAAATGCCCAATAAATGATGTATTTTTATCATTTGAAAGAGTGTTTAAATATTTATTTGATATTTTCATTTGATCATTTTCATGCTGAGCATCAACAGCTTCAGAATGTTCTTTAATTAAAAGACCAAGTTTTTTGTCTTTTGTGTTTTTAGAAATTAAAAGTGCTTCTTTTGCAGCTTGTTTATACTCTCCATGACTTGCTAAAAGAAAAGCCTTAACTAGGTTTTTCTCTACTTTTTCTCTGTTTTTTTCATCTCTTCTTAATAAAGCAGATTTAGGAAAACTAATCATAAATCTCCACAATCTATCAATAAAAATGAAGCAGAAAGAAACAAGTATTAAAATCATAATAAAATGACTTGTTTCCAAATCAATTCCCCACCCTAACCAATCTATTTTTGTTCTTCCCTCGGTGTAGGAAATAAAAGTTGAAATCACTCCAATTAGAAAAAGAAATATTATTAATTTTAAAAGTCTTAAAATCACAATTCTATTGTATCCTATCTGAATTTAAAAATTTCTTACTTTTTTGTATAAAAGGTTCCAGATTATTTTTCCATTCCTCTGGTAATCTTTCCAAATTACTGATCACATCTTTCAAATCACCTTTAACTGCACTAGTTTCTGCTTTAGTTAACAAAGATCTGGGATTTTCATTCTCTCTATAATCTCTTAAATTTAAAAAACCAGACAAATAATTTAAAACAATATTCTTTAAATCCTTGTCACTTTCTTCATCTGCCCCGCTGTAAGTTTTTTTATTAAACAATGTTAACTTAATTTGATTAAACTCTTCTAATAGCTTTATTTTCTTTATTTCATAATTGTCTAATATCTTTGGATTAGAATCATTATCTTTGCTAAGATTTAAACTTAAATCCTTTTCATTTTCCTTTTCTAGAAAAATAATTTTTTTATTTAAGGTTTGTATTTTGATTTTTATTTCTTCAATTTGGCTGTTTAGAATCTTGTTGTTTTTATGAATATTTGTATCTTTATTTTCTTTAGAAAAGTTTTCAAATGCTGTTATCTTTTTTTGTAAAATTATAATTAAATCATTTATTTCATCAATATCTTTGGATAGTCTGATCTCTTTTTCATTAATAATCTTAATCAAGTTTCGCTTTTCTTTGGACAGATTTTCTTCAATTGAAAATGGTTTTTTATACTGAACCCAAAAAAACAAAGTTATCACTAAAATTAAAGATAAGGAACTTAAGAAAATCGAAAAAAAATTAATTTTATTATTTTTTTTCCCATCATTTACCGGTCCCATTTCTATAACCGGATCCTCTTCTTTAAATTCTTTCAAATTATCTTTTTTTTTAACCATTAGTTCAGTTTTGATTTCTTAATAATTCAGCAAACTTTTCAACAAAGACCTTTCTGGATGCCTCTGCAATAATTGTTTTTTTTATCCAACCATTTGACTGAGCCTTATCATATATTGTTTTACTCATAGTTACCAACACAGATTTTTTATTGAGATTATCAAAAATATTATATTTTTTCAAAACCCTTGTAAGTAAATCAACATTTCTAGAAGAATTGACAATAAAAAAATTGTTTTCACTTGCATAAAGAGTATCAAATAAATGTTTTGACATTGTCCCTCTTTCAAACATTTCATAAACCTCTTTTGTCTTTAAAAACCTTTTATTACAAAACAAAAATTTTGTAATTTTTTCAGTTCTATGCTTTCCACATAACCACAAACCTTTATCAAATAAAAATGTATTTGATACAATGATTTTTGCTAAACTTTCGCTATTTCCCTCGGCTTGAAAAAACTGATTAAAATTTTTTTTTTTAAGTTTATCTCCTGTTTCTGCTCCTATTACAAAAACTTTGGGAATAGTTTTAAAAGCTTTTTTATATAAGGTGATATATCTTAAAAAAGGCGTTATACATTTTGAACTTGTTATAACAACAAAGTGATATTTTATTCTATAGTTCGGAATATTTTTAAAGTTTACCTTTACTATAGGAAAAGCTTTTGCTTTTATATTTTTTTTTTCGAGAGATCTAATTGTATGAAATGCATCAATATTATCTCTAACTGCAAAAATATTTACATTCATCTTTTTTTGTTAAACAGTTTCATTTAAAATTTTTCTTGCCCCTTTTAAAATTAATTTCTCAGCAAGTTTTTTTCCAATTATTTCAGCATCAGTTTTTTTTCCTGAAACTTGGTCGCTAAGAATTTCTGTGCCATTCATATTTGCTACGCTACCTTGCAACGTGATTTCACCGGATTGGTTTGAAGTTGCATTAGATGAAATAGGTGATCGGCAGTTACCGTTTAAATGTTTTACTAAACTTCTTTCAGCTAAAATTTCAAAATATACTGATTTATCATTTATTGAAGAAATCAATTTGTTTATGTTTTCTTTTTCTGATGATTCAAGAGATTGAATAGCTATAACGCCTTGTCCTGCAGATGGTGGCATTATTTCCAAAGGGATTACATTTTTGCAATCTATATTCAGTCTTTTTAACCCCGCTTCAGCCAAAATCAAAGCATCATATTCACCTTTTTTTAATTTTTCTATCCTTGTTTCAATATTTCCTCGGCATATTTTAATTTGAAAATCTTTCCTGTAAGCTTTTAAAAATGCTGTCCTTCGAGGAGAGCTTGTTCCAATTATCGCATCTCTTGGAAGTAACGATAAGTTCTTATACTTACCTACAAGAACATCATGTCTACTTTCTCTAGCTGTAACTGCACAAAGAAATGTATTTTTTGCTAGTGTAGTTTCAACATCTTTTAAGGAATGAATAGCTACATCAGCCTTTTTTTCTATCAAGTATTTTTCTAACTCCTTTACAAAAAGACCTTTACCGCCAATTTCATAAAGTGGTTTTTGTGTATTATTGTCTGCTTTAGTTTTTATCTTTATTATTTCAATGTCAAAAAATTTTGACAATTTTTCTTTTACAATTTCAACTTGTTTCAATGCTAAATTTGAACTTCTGGATACAATCTTTAATTTTGATTTCATATTTATTAATAACTTAAAAAATAATGATTTTTGACATCATATATTCTTAACACAAAATTTCTACATTAAATTAATTCTTGTTATGAGATAAATTAAAATGATAAACATTTGTAAATATGAAAAAAATTCATGAGAAAAAATATATTTTAGGCATTGAAACAAGTTGTGATGATACTGCTATTGCAATAGTGGATTCAGAAAGAAAAATATTGTCTAATATAGTAATTAATCAAAATAATTACCATAAAGAATACGGTGGTATTGTTCCTGAAATTGCTGCAAGAGCACATTTAACTTTTATACAAACTGCACTTGAAAAATCGTTAAAGAAATCAAAAAAGTCTATAAATGACATTGATTTAATATGTGCAACTGCAGGTCCAGGATTGATCGGCGGGTTAATAATAGGAACCACTTTTGCTAAAACTCTTTCTTGGTCACTAAAAAAACCATATGTAGCGGTCAATCATTTAGAAGGTCATGCTCTAACAGCAAGGCTGGATTCTAATATCCCTTATCCTTATTTATTACTTTTGGTTTCTGGCGGTCATACCCAATTAATTGTAGTAAAAAAATGTGGTGTATATGAAAGGATTAGCACAACCTTAGATGATGCAGTTGGAGAAACTTTTGACAAAGGAGCAAAAATGTTAGAACTTTCTTTTCCAGGAGGACCTGAAATAGAAAATTGTGGTAAAAAGGGAAATGAACAAGCTTTCAAATTACCAAGACCAATGATTAAATCCTCTAATCCAAATTTTTCTTTTTCTGGTTTAAAAACAGCTTTTTCAAAATTAGTTAGCAAGACAGATATAAAAAACAATAAGAATGACCTTGCAGCATCATTTGAAAAGGCAATTACTGATTGTATTATTGATAGAACTAGATTAGGAATAAAATTGTTTAGGAAAATGAGTTTAAAATCTGAAAAAACAAGATTAGTTGTTGCGGGTGGCGTTGCCTCAAACTCAAAAATAAGGCAGGAATTAAAAGAATTAACAACTAATGAAAATATTGATTTTTATGCCCCACCTTTAAATTTATGTACTGACAATGGAGCTATGATTGCATGGGCAGGATTTGAAAGATTTAAAAAATATGGTCCCTCAAATCTAAATTTTAAACCAAAGCCGAGATGGCCACTAGATCCAGAGGCTTTTAAAAATAATCCTACAATGAAAAGGATTGGTAAAAAAGGTATCAAAGCATAAATGAAAGAATTTAAAAATATTTGTTTTATTGGTGGTGGATCATGGGGACAAGCATTAGCCATCAGTCTTGCAAGAGCTGGTTATAGCAGTTCGATAATGGTTTCTGATCAAGATAGAAAAACAATTTTAAACGAAAATAAATCTAGCTCGTTCCCAGAGGTAAATTTTCCAGATCTTATTTCAGCATTTACTACTAAAGAAAAATTGAAGAAATATGATTTAATTTTTATTACAACTGAAAGTTACCGAGTAGAAAAAACTTTAACACAGCTAATAAAAATTAATCCGAAATGCAAAGTAATTATAACCTCTAAAGGGTTTGCTAATAATGAAGGAGAAACCTTTCCTGAGATAATTTTAAAAAAATATAAAGAATTAAATTTTGGGATATTAACCGGACCAACTTTTGCTGATGAAGTAGCAAAAAATTTACCATCAGCTGCAGTAGTAGCTAGTATAAATAAAAGTTTTGCAAAAAAAATATCATCTATTTTTTTTAATACCTCTCTACGATTATATTTAAGTGATGATGTAATTGGAGCATCAATTGCAGGGGCTATAAAAAATATAATTGCTATAGGGGCGGGGATTTCAGATGGTTTGTCTCTAGGTGACAATTCCAAGGCAGCTCTAATCACAAGAGGGATTGAAGAGACCTCTAGATTAATATTAGCATCTGGCGGGAAAAAAGAAACAGCATTTGGTCTTGCTGGGATTGGAGATATGACCTTAACATGCAGTTCACCTCACTCTAGAAATATGAAATATGGCATGCAGTTAGTTCAAAAAAATACTAATCTAGATAAAAGTTTGATCGAAGGGCTGCATTCGTTAAAAGCAGCAAAAGCCTTGTCAAAAAAGTTAAATTTAGAAACACCTATAATTAATGCAATCAACGATATTATAAATAACAATAAAGATATTGAAAAAGTAATATCAGAGTTATTTAACCGTCCAATTAAAAGTGAGTTTAATTAAATTAAGGAGACCTTATGCAATATTGGTTATTTAAATCTGAACCAAACACATGGTCATGGACCAATCAATTAAAAAGAGGTGATAAAGGAGAGCATTGGGATGGCGTAAGAAATTATCAAGCAGCTAAAAACATGAAATCCATGAAAATTGGGGATTTAGGTTTTTTCTATCACTCTGTTAATGAAAAACAAATTGTTGGAATTGTTGAGATAATTAAAGAATATTATCCAGATCATACTGACGAGAAAGGTATTTTTGGAATGGTTGATATTAAAGCCATAAAAAGCGTAACCAAAGAAGTAACATTAAAAGAAATTAAAGAAAATGAAAAATTAAAAGAGATGAAACTTGTAAAACAAAGTAGATTATCTGTTTCACCTGTCACAAAAGATGAATGGGAAATTATTCTAAAAATGAGTAATACAAATTTATAATATTTGACTATTCGTTTGGATTGTTTCTATGTATAAAATATAAATTTCTAGCATAAATTAACACACCTACAGATTGACCTGCAATTATCACAGGATCTTTTCTCCAAATTGCATATGTTAATAAAACAATTCCTCCAGTAATAGAAAAATACCAGAATGCTATTGGTATTACTGACTTTTGTGCACTTTCACTTCTAATCCATTGAATTAAGAATCTTGCTGCAAACAATGCTTGCCCACCAAATCCAATGATAATCATTATGTTTTCAGGATTTTTTGAGAGATAAATATCTAAAAATGGAAAGATAATTAATATTAAGTTTGAGACTGCTATCGCTACTGATTCAATTTTAAAAGAAAGAAAAGATATAAACTCCATATGAAACCCTTATTTTATTTAACTTCTTCTGAATTAAATTTTTTAGGTGCCCTCTTAAGTAACCATATAACACCTAAAATATCATATATTCCAACTAATAATCTGCCCAAATTAGTGTAATTTGATTTTCCTTCTAATCTAGGTCTATGATTAACATTGAATTCTAAAACTTCTGCTCCTTCTCTTTTTGCCAAAGCAGGTAAAAATCTATGCATATGATCAAAGTAAGGCATTAATAAAAAAAGCTTTTTGTGAAAAATTTTAATACCACAGCCTGAATCAGGGTGGCTATCATTCAACAAAAACTTTCTGCACACTTTTCCAAATTTTGATCCTACTCTTTTTCCAAAATTATCTTTTCTATTTTTCCTAACACCGCCAATTAATAAAAGCCTATCCTTTTTATTTTCAAATACCTTTAACATTTTAGGAATATCAGCTGGATCATTTTGACAATCTCCATCTAATGTAACAATGATATCATGTTTTGCATTCAAAATTCCAGATTTAAGTGCAGCAGATTGTCCATAAGATATCAAATGATTCACAATTCTTAAATTATTGTTATTTTTTTTTAAATCAATTAATACATTTCTAGTATTATCCACAGATCCATCATTGATAAAAATTACTTCAAACAACAATGAAGAACAATACTTTGAAATTTCTTTTGTTAACAAATTAACATTTTTCTCTTCATTTTTAACAGGGATTATTATTGAAATTTTTTGAGTTTTGTTCATAAATTATCTGTCTTATATATATTAATGATTTTCGTCAATGAATGCTTTTGTAAAAATAAATTTTTACTTTTTTCCCTTTAGAATAATTAAAACCTTGAACCTTTTTTATCTCGTCTAGATTTAAATCTAAATTTTTTGCAAAAAACTTAAAGTCTTTTAAATGTCTTTCTTCTATTAAAACGATATTGTTTTTACCTTCAGCTAAAAAAATTGCACCTTCATGAGAATTAGATAGAATAATTTTACCTTTAAGAAAAAAAACTAGGCTGGGCTCATGGAAGCCAATACTAGAGATTGAATCATATTTTATTGTTTTTAATTCATTGAAAATCAATTTGCTGGGGAAAAGTTTCTCTAAATTTGGTAATATAAAACCAAATATTAAAAAATAATTAATTGAAGTTAATATTATTAAAAATTTTAAATTTTTGAAAACCAAAAAAAATTGCCAAAAACTTGAAATCAATTTTGGTTTATAAATTAAAAAATAACTTTTAATTGTTGTTAATACAAAAACACACAAAAAAAGTGTGAATGAAAGTATTGATATAAAATGAAGTAAATAATTGTCACTATTGCCGAACTTTATTGTAAAATAATAAAGTGCACTCCCAAATAAGATTCCACCAAACCCTAGTAAAGTTGATAAAGAAAAAAACACATTTTTAATTTTAACATTGTGGATTTTGACTTCATTTTTTTCAAAAAAGAAAAGACTAGCTGAAATCAACATTATTAATGGTGGCAAAATTGGTAAGGGGTAATGAATTAATTTTGTTGGAACTAATTCTAAAACCAACCAATAAGGAACAATCCAACAAAGCAAAAACTGTATTGCCGAATTGTTTTTTTTTTCAAAAATAAACAATATTGAAATTGGTAAGAAACATGCCAATGGCCATAAAATAAATGAACTGAATAAAATATAAAAGCCTGGATATGCGCCATGACCTTCCTGCCCACCTGATAACTTTGGCAAAAAATCTTCGTGTATAGCTTTATATAGAAATAATCCGTCAGTTGATTGTTGTATGCTTACAATCCAAGGCACTAAAATAACTGCCGCGATAACTAAGCCTATTAAAGGTTTAATTTTTGACAAAATAGAAATATTTTTTTTTATAATACAGTAAGTAATTAAGGTAAGAATAAATACAATTAATGAAATTGGACCTTTTATCAGCATTCCTAAGGAAACTACCAACCACATTATTACAGGGATTAAATGATCAAGTTTATATTTTTTTTCTTTTTCAAAAATTATTAAAAATAATAAGTATTGCTGTAAACATATCAAAGACAACAAAACTGAATCAGTTTTTGCTATATGAGCTTCAGAAACAAATAAAATATTTGTAGAGAATAGCAATGTTATTAATAATGCACTATTTCTTCCAAAAATTTTTTTTGAAAAAAACCACAATATTGAAATACTTAAAAAAGCTGCAAATAATGACGGCAATCTATATGAAGCAATATCATCAGTACCAAAAACTTCTGCTGAAAGTGCTTGTAACCAATATATACCTATTGGTTTTTTTGCTCTGATTTCATCTTGAAATTTTATATTTACATAATCATTTGTTTCTACCATTTGATAAGATGACTGCGAGAAACGAGATTCATCTCTATCTAGAGGTGGAATTGAGCTTATTCCAGAAAAAATTGGTATTAAACAAATTATAATCATTAAAATTTGTAAAAAATATTTTTGCTTAAAAAATAATAAAATGTTGCTTTTAGAAATCACAAAATATATCCAATTTAAAAATGAAATTAAATTAACCTAAATCATAAAACAAACAAACTTAAAAAAATTTAAATTAATAATTGTTAACACTAAATGAAAATAAATAGAAAAAAAATCTGGTCATTGTCATGGCCTATAATACTGGCAAACATAACAATACCCCTGATTGGCATAACAGACACTATGATCATGGGACATATGCCTAGTAGCTTGTACATAGCTTCGATTGCTTTAGGTAGCATAATTTTTAATTTTCTATATGCAGGATTAAATTTTTTACGTATGGGAACAACGGGGATTATTTCTCAACAATTTGGAAAAAAAGATTTTAATGAAGTGTTATTATCTTTTTTTAGAGCATTAATTATAGCCATTGTTATTGGTATTATTTTTATAGTTTTTAAAGAAAGTATTCTTAATCTTGCTATTTATGTTTTTAACCCGTCTGAAGAAATTAAACCTCTCTTAAAAATTTATTTTTTTACTAGAGTGGTTGGTCTTTTAGCAGGGCTAATTAATATGGTATTTCTAGGCTGGTTTTTTGGAATGCAAAAAACAAAATCAGTCATGCTTCAGTTAGTTTGTATTAATAGTATAAATATAATTTTATCTATCTATTTTTGTATAATTCTAAAATATGGAATTTTTGGTGTTGCACTTGGAAGTGTCATCGCTCAATTCAGCGGTCTAGCTTTATCTATCTTCATTTTTTTAAAGCACTACGATTATTTTAATTCTACTAATATTATTTTTAAAAACATAAATTCTTTAAGTTCTGTATTGGCTTTATTTAATATAAGCAAAGATTTATTTATAAGAACAATGTTTCTGATAAGTGCGCAAGCTTTACTAATAAAAAAAGCTACTATTATAGGCAT
>Ga0115012_10000985_pt1 | contig 16307 bp, 25 predicted proteins | sample TroAtlMetagenome_FD_88706 | JGI IMG/M metagenome (GOLD analysis project Ga0115012, IMG submission 88706) | Marine eukaryotic phytoplankton communities from Atlantic Ocean - Tropical Atlantic ANT10 Metagenome | ecosystem: Environmental > Aquatic > Marine > Oceanic | place: Tropical Atlantic...
GAAAAGCATGAAGCAGAAGCTGAGAAAGTTGAAAAGCAGTTTCGCAGGGGAATCATTACTGACGGTGAGAGAAGACAAAAAGAGGTAGAAATCTGGTCTCTTGCTACTGAAGAAGTTAAAAACGATATGGAGAAAGGACTTCAAGAAGAGGCATTTAATCCTATTGACATGATGGTTGGCTCTGGGGCTCGTGGAAACATGATGCAGGTTCGACAAATTGCTGGAATGCGAGGGCTAGTAGCTAACCCAAGAGGAGATATGATCCCTCGTCCAATCAAAAGCAATTTCCGTGAAGGCCTAGCAATGCTTGAGTACTATATAGCTACTCCAGGAGCACGAAAAGGACTAGTTGATACAGCTCTAAGAACCGCTGACTCAGGTTATTTAACAAGACGTCTCGTTGACGTATCGCAAGAGGTCATTATCAACACTGATGACCCCTTTGCCGATGGTGCAAAACCACCTTCAGCATGGATTGAAGATGTCTACCCCGAAGACTACTACGTTGACTCTGCTGGAAATTATGTTGGAATTCACCCACAAAATCCCGGCGACGAAAAGAAACGGTCGTATCTTCGTACTCGACTATATGGCCGAGTATTAGCTGAAGACGTCACTCTTACAGACGGGACTGTGTTTGGAAAAGCGAATATGGTTTCCGAAGAAATGATGGATGCTCTAGCTCATGACTCTGAAATCTCAAGAGTTCGTTGCTTAACACCTTTGACAGACGAGAGCGAAACAGGAATTTCTGTAGCAAGCTATGGGATGTCAATGGCTACAGGAGAGTTCATAGAAGTTGGAGAAGCTGTAGGTGTAATAGCTGCACAATCTATTGGAGAACCAGGCACGCAACTAACCATGCGTACATTCCATACAGGCGGTATCGCAGGAAAGGACCTTGCTGGTGGTCTTCCAAGAGTTGTCGAATTATTTGAAGCGAGAACCCCTAAAGGCGCAGCTTTACTTGCTAGAACATCGGGAGTTATCCGAATTGATGATGATGGAGGCCGGACAAGGACGGTAACAATTGTCAGTGATGATGGTGAAGAAGATGTCTATGACAAGATAGCTTTAGAAGCTCGACTCGAAGTACGAGATGGACAGGATATTGTAGCTGGAGATCCAATCATTGAAGGACCTCGCGACCCGAAAGAATTACTTGAAATACGAGGAATGCGAGAGACACAAAGATACTTAGTGGACCAAGTACAAGGTGTTTATCGAGACCAAGGTGTTTCAATTCATGATAAGCATATTGAGTTAATAGTCCGACAGATGACTCGTCGAGTACTCGTGAATGATGCCGGTGATTCCAGCTTCCTACCAGGCGAAAGCATTGATGGCCGAGCATACGTTGAAGCAAATAGAAAACTAGTAGCAGAAGGTAAAGAGCCAGCAAAAGCAAGACCTCAGTTAATGGGAATTACCAAAGCTTCGTTAGCCACGGACTCATGGCTCTCAGCAGCTTCATTCCAAGAAACAACTAGAGTACTTACCGAAGCTGCCATTGAATCAAAATCTGATAACCTAATCGGACTTAAGGAAAATATCATCATAGGTAAATTGATACCAGCTGGTACTGGGCTTCCAAGTTACAGGGATTTCTCAGTAGAAACACCCGAGTATCAACCAATGGAATTCTATTCGTCAGATGAAGACGATGATGACTTCGCAGATTTCCTTGCCCAACAGGATATTTATCAAGAAGTTGAAGAAGATCCTGAAACCGATATCACAGAGGAAGTCATAGGATAATTTCAAGCCCTCAAATCGTCTTACCAGATAGTTGAAGGTTTCTAAAAGAACTTAAAGAACATTGAAATTATGAGTGGACCTTCCTGAAACACCCCCTAGGCTTAAATGCTGATTGATAATTATGCAAATATGAGTGAAAGCTCACGGAGATAAAATTGCCAACCATACAACAACTTGTAAGAAAAGGAAGAGAGTCAAAGTTCCGTAAGGAAAAGACTCCCGCTTTGAAGGGTGCTCCCCAACGCAGAGGAGTATGTACTCGTGTTTATACCGCTACCCCAAAGAAGCCAAACTCTGCTCTACGGAAGGTAGCAAGGGTAAGATTAACCAGTGGGATAGAAGTAACTGCCTACATTCCTGGCGAAGGACACAACTTACAAGAGCACTCCATAGTGTTAGTTCGTGGTGGTCGTGTTAAAGACTTGCCCGGAGTTCGTTATAAAGTCGTTAGAGGAACATTGGATACTGCATCAGTTCGTGACCGAAAGCAGTCAAGAAGCCGATACGGCGCAAAGAAGGATTAAGATCAATGCCTCGAAAAGGACCCCCAGCACGCCGTTATCTTCAACCAGACCCCATCTATAAATCAGTTCTTGTAACTCAATTGGTAAACAAAATACTTCAAAGAGGAAAACGCTCTACCGCAGAAAAAATAGTTTATGAAGCGCTGTCATCAATACAAGAGAAGACCGGATCTGATCCAATTGATACTCTAAAGAGAGCAATAGATAATGTTCGTCCGCAACTCGAAGTAAGAAGTCGACGAGTAGGTGGAGCGACCTATCAAGTGCCAGTTGAAGTTCGACCAAGAAGAGCAACCACACTAGCCATACGATGGATGGTAGGTTTTGCTCGTGACCGACGAGAGCGAACTATGGCAGAGCGTTTAGCAAATGAATTGTTAGACGCATCTAATGGAATAGGCGCAACGGTAAAACGTCGAGAAGATACACATAAAATGGCAGAAGCTAATAAAGCATTTGCCCACTATCGCTGGTAATTCAATCTAGAATTAGAGATTGAAAATCTAGAATAGAACTGACCCACTAAACGAAAGAGTAAAGCGAATACTGAAATGGCACGTCACCCCTTAGAAAAGACACGAAACATCGGAATCATGGCTCACATTGATGCCGGCAAAACAACAACAACAGAAAGAATCCTTTATTACACAGGAAGATCGTACAAAATAGGTGAAGTGCATGATGGTGCAGCAACTATGGACTGGATGGAGCAGGAACAAGAAAGAGGTATCACTATCACCTCAGCCGCTACCACCTGTTACTGGAATGACCATAGAATTAATATTATTGATACCCCAGGGCACGTTGACTTCACAGTAGAAGTGGAGCGGTCACTTCGGGTGCTTGATGGTACTGTTGCTGTTTTTGATGGGGTTGCAGGAGTTGAACCTCAATCTGAGACAGTTTGGAGACAAGCAGAAAAATATAGCGTCCCAAGAATGTGTTTTGTCAACAAAATGGATCGAACTGGTGCAGATTTTTTCTTTGTACTTGACACTATTAAAGAACGACTGACCGATAACTACGTTGTCTTACAACTACCTATAGGAGCTGAATCGGAATATCAAGGAGTCATTGATCTCTTATCAATGAAAGCCCTTATATGGCAGGGTGAAGACCTAGGTGCTTCATGGGACGAAGTTGAGATTCCAGAAGAATATGTTGATCAAGCTCAAGAGTATAGAGAGCTTATGCTCGATAAGCTTTCCGAATTTGATGAGGTAATCATGGAGAAATACCTCGAGGACGAGGAAATATCAATTCAGGATTTAAAGAGCGCCATCCGTGAAGGAACTCTTAATCATGAACTAGTTCCTATCCTTAATGGGACAGCATTTAAAAATAAGGGAGTCCAACCCCTTCTTGATGCAGTCGTTGATTATCTACCCTCACCCTTAGATATTCCAGAGATAAAGGGAACGAGCGTTAAAGGCAATGAAGAGCTAACCAGAAGACCCTCGGACGATGAACCTTTCGCTGCTTTGGCATTTAAAATTATGACAGACCCCCACGTCGGTAGGCTAGCATTTTTCAGAGTTTACTCAGGTTCGTTAGAGAAGGGTTCGCAAATACTAAATGCGAGAACAGGCAATAAAGAGCGAATGGGTCGAATTCTTGAGATGCACGCCAATGATAGAGAAGACGTTGACGCCGTTTATGCAGGTGACATTATGGCCGCAATCGGGATCAAAGACGTTAGAACCGGAGATTCATTAGTAGCAATAGATAACCCAGTAATACTCGAAGAAATGACATTCCCAGACCCCGTTATAGATGTGGCCGTAGAACCAAAATCAAAAGCCGACCAAGAGAAATTATCTAAAGCGCTTATGGCACTATCACAAGAGGATCCAACTTTCCGAGTGCAGACTGATCAAGAAACAGCCCAAACCATTCTCTCAGGAATGGGGGAATTGCATCTAGAAGTACTTGTTGACAGAATGCTTCGTGAATTCAATGTTGATGCGACAGTCGGCAAGCCCCAAGTTGCATATCGAGAGACAATTACAAAACCAATAACAACCACATACACCCACAAAAAACAAACAGGTGGGTCAGGTCAGTTCGCTGAGGTTGAAATTGATGTATCGCCAGCGACCCCAGGGGAAGGCTACTCCTTTGATGACAATATTTCTGGTGGAAGAATTCCCAAAGAATATATTCCTGCCGTAGATGCAGGAATTAAAGAAGCAATGACCTCTGGAGTCCTAGCAGGATTTCCTGTGGTGGATGTTCACGTAGAACTCAATGATGGAAAATTCCATGATGTTGACTCTTCAGATATGGCTTTCAAAATTGCTGGAACAATGGCCTTTAAAGAAGCGGCTCGGAAAGCAAAACCAGCTCTGCTGGAACCAATCATGGCTGTGGAGGTGGTAACTCCCGATGATTACCTAGGTGGAGTTGTAGGGGATTTAAATAGTCGCAGAGGTCAGGTCCAAGGAACTGAACAGCGAGGAACCAATCAGGTTGTGAATGCTTTGGTTCCCCTGTCCGAGATGTTTGGTTATGTAGGTGACCTACGAACCATGTCATCAGGCAGGGCGAACTACACAATGCAATTTGATTCGTATCAACAAATGCCAGCAAATGTGCAAGAAGAAGTAGTAACTCGACTCAGAGGTGAGTGAGTTTTGTTTCTTGCCCGTAAGATGGTCTAGGCGCTTTTTACAAAAATTAGTTGTTGTACAGAGTGCAATCATTACAATAGAACAAACCGGAACAACCGGAAAACAGAAAGAAACTTGAGGAAAGATAATGGCTAAGGAGACGTTCGAACGAACCAAACCTCACGTGAACGTGGGGACGATGGGTCACATTGACCATGGGAAAACCACTTTGACAGCAGCTATAACAAAGGTTCTAAGCGACAATGTAGACGGTAGTGCTTTTACCGAATTTGAAAACATTGACAAAGCTCCTGAAGAACGTGAACGAGGAATAACAATTAATGTTGCTCACGTTGAATACGAAACAGACAACAGGCACTATGCGCACGTTGATATGCCCGGGCACGCTGACTACATCAAGAACATGATTACTGGAGCAGCTCAGGTAGATGGCGCAATTCTAGTTGTCTCAGCGGCTGACGGACCTATGCCACAAACTCGTGAGCATGTTCTCTTAGCTCGACAAGTTGGAGTTCCAAAAATTATTGTTGCTCTCAACAAAGTTGACATGGTCGATGATGAAGAATTGTTAGAACTCGTCGAAATGGAAGTTAGGGAACTACTAGATGAATACGATTTTCCCGGTGATGACACTCCGATATACCCGGTTTCAGCCCTAAAAGCTCTTGAGGGCGATGCTGATGCCGCAAACCAAATTCTTGAACTAATGAGTCAAGTTGATGAGTATATTCCTCTACCTGACCGTGATGTAGACAAACCTTTCCTAATGCCAATTGAAGACGTCTTCTCCATAACGGGTCGCGGAACTGTGGTAACAGGAAAAGTTGAACAAGGAAAAGTTCACACCGGTGATGAAATTGAAATAATCGGTATCAAGGAAACCCAAACAACAACATGTACAGGCGTTGAAATGTTCCGTAAATTACTTGATGAAGGGCAGGCTGGTGACAATATCGGCGCACTGCTGCGAGGTATTGACAAGGAAGAAGTAAACCGCGGTCAAGTCTTAGCCGCACCAGGAAGCATCACACCGCACACCAAATTTGAGGCTGAGGTTTACGTGTTATCAAAAGAAGAAGGTGGCCGTCATAAGCCATTTTTCTCAAACTACCGCCCTCAGTTCTATTTCCGAACCACAGATGTCACTGGAACCATTAATCTTCCCGACGGAACAGAAATGTGTATGCCTGGTGATAACACCAAGATGGAAGTAGAACTAATTGCCCCAATCGCTATGGATGAAGGGTTACGTTTCGCTATCCGCGAAGGTGGACGAACCGTTGGTGCCGGCGCAGTAACAAAGATCATCGAATAGGATCTACCTCATGGCAGCAGGACAAAAGATAAGAATTCGACTAAAAGCCTACGACCATGAGGTAATTGACCAGTCAACACGAAAAATAGTTGAGACTGTCAAAAGGACTGATGCTAACATCAGAGGTCCGATTCCATTACCAACGGATAAGCACAGGTTTACTGTTATTAGATCACCACATAAGTACAAGGATTCGAGAGAGCATTTTGAAATGCGCATCCACAAACGTTTGCTAGATATTCTCAATCCTTCTGCAAAGACAGTGGACTCTCTCCAACGGCTTGACTTACCAGCTGGTGTTGATATCGAGATAAAAATTCAACAATCCTAGTTATTTGTTCTAACCGACCGGAATAAAAGGAATTACTAAATAACGTAACATTTAGACTTGTGTGTTGGTGCTCACTCCATATCTAGATATGCTTGTACGCCGTGCGACAAAGCTAAATCGCACGTCTGAGAAAGCCATAATTTCTATGGAACTCCTCAGCGCAGCATAACGGTTAATGAAACACCGAAAAAATAAGTACACGAAAGATTGAGGATTCCTCATGGCAGGAAAAGCGATCGTCGGCCGAAAGGTTGGCATGACACAAATTTGGAACGAAGAGAACCGTGTTATACCTGTAACTGTGCTTGAGGTTAGTCCTTGTAGGATCGTGCAAATCAAAACACCACAGACTGATGGGTACAGTGCTTTACAAGTTACTCAAGGAGAAGTAGCAGAGAAGAACCTAAACCAACCCCAAATAGGGCACTTTGATAAAGCCGGAGTAGAACCGGGAAGAAGACTTGTAGAGTTACGTTTAGACGACACCAATGGTTATGAAATCGGTCAAGAGATATCGGCAGATATCTTTTCCGAGGGGGACATCGTTGACGTTTCCTCTGTGAGTAAAGGTAAGGGTTTCGCCGGCGTAATGAAACGACATGGATTTGCGGGACAAAGAGCCAGCCACGGAGCGCATAAAGTACACCGAAAGCCAGGTGCGATCGGTCAGTGTGCTACTCCTTCTCGAGTTTTCCGAGGGAAAAAAATGCCGGGTCGAATGGGCGCTCAAAAGACAACAATCATGAATCTTCAAGTTGTGAAAGTTGACTCAGAATCAGAAATTCTCTTAATTAAAGGGTCAGTTCCAGGGCCAAAGGGTGCAACAGTCGTTGTCCGTAATGCAGTAAAAGTTCCTGTAAGTACAGGTGACGCACAATGAATAAAGTTGATGTACAAAAACCTGACGGCGCAAAATCAGGAACTATTGAACTAGATGAAAACATCTTTGGCATTGAACCCAATGTTGCTGTCATGCATCAAGTTGTTAATGCGCAACTAGCTACCAAGCGGTCCGGTACGCATAGCACTAAAACGCGTGCGGAAGTTCGTGGTGGTGGAGCAAAACCATGGAAGCAAAAAGGAACTGGACGTGCAAGAGCTGGTTCTTCTCGAATTCCCCATTGGCGTGGGGGTGGAATAGCACTTGGTCCAAAGCCACGCGACTACTCACAACGAACGCCTAAAAAAATGAAAAGACTAGCGCTCAGATCCGCTCTTTCAGATCGGGCCAGCTCAAACAGCGTTTATGTTGTTGACGCTTGGGAGTTTGAAACACCGAGCACGAAAGCAGCAAAAACTGCTCTTGAAGCTATAGGTGCCGAAGGGAAAGTACTAATAATTACTGATACTCAAGATGCAAATATTGAAAAGAGCTTCCGTAATCTCAGTAACGTGAACGTAATCTCTTCAGATCAGCTTAATGTCTTTGACATTCTTATCAGCGATTCCATAGTGTTTACCAAAGATAATCTCCCAACAATGAATCAGGCTACAGCTTCACCTCAGCCTGACAACAACACAGAGGAAGCATAGTTATGGACGGCAGAGACATCATACGTAAACCGATTGTTAGCGAAAAGTCATACGTTCTGATTGAAGAGAATGTCTATACTTTCGAAGTTCATCCCGAAGCAACTAAACCTCAGATTCGAGAAGCTGTTGAACAGATTTTTGGGGTGAGAGTAACGAAAGTTAACACCCTCAACAGAAAAGGCAAGCGGAAGAGAAACCGAAAGAATTTTTCATACGGTAAACGCTCCGATCAAAAGCGAGCTCTCGTCACAGTCGCCGAAGGTGACTCTATTGAATTGTTTGATGTATAGGGGAAATAGTGGCTATTAGAAGACGTAAACCAACAAGTCCAGGGCGAAGATTTCAGACACAAGCTGACTTTTCAGAGATCACAAAAACTTCACCTGAAAAGTCACTAACAACCAGCAAACCGAAAACTGGTGGACGTAATAATTATGGACGCAAGACATCGCGACATCGTGGCGGTGGTCATAAGCAGCTTTACCGGCAAATTGACTTTCGTAGAGACAAAGCTGGGGTTCCAGCAACAGTTGCGTCAATAGAATATGACCCTAACCGAACCTGCCGAATTGCATTACTTCACTACCATGACGGAGAGAAGCGTTATATTCTTGCTCCGAACTCCCTTCAAGTAGGAGAGGTAATCCAGTCCGGACAAGGCTCAGAAATACGAGTCGGCAATGCGTTGCCATTACGCTACATCCCCGTAGGAACAGTAGTTCACAATATTGAATTGCGACCCGGTGGCGGAGGAAAACTAGCGCGAAGCGCTGGTTCTAGCGTTCAACTCGTAGCTAAAGAAGGAAGCTATGCTACTTTGCGTCTTCCAAGTACCGAAATGAGAAGAGTACCAATTGACTCCATGGCTACTGTTGGGTCCGTAGGGAATTCAGAACATGAACTCGTAAAGATCGGTAAAGCGGGTAGGAATCGTTGGAAAGGGAAAAGGCCTCAAACCCGAGGTGTCGCAATGAACCCAGTTGATCACCCCCATGGTGGTGGTGAAGGAAAAACATCTGGAGGAAGACACCCAGTTTCACCTTGGGGTAAACCAGAATCTCGAACACGAAGTAAAAAGAAACAATCGCAGAAACTAATAGTACGTCGTCGCCGAACAAGAGGCTCACGCCGGTAAAGGAATAATTATGCCTAGAAGCCTAAAAAAAGGACCATTCGTAGATTCACATCTCCTCAAGAAAATTGATGCGTTGAACACTTCGGGTTCCAAAGAAGTAATCAAAACATGGTCAAGGCGATCAACAATAATCCCTGACATGATCGGGCATACGGTAGCTGTTCACGACGGCCGAAAGCACGTACCTGTCTACGTAACAGAAACAATGGTTGGACATAAACTTGGTGAATTCGCTCCCACAAGAACATTTAAGTTTCACGCCGGACAGGAAAGAGGGGTCAGATAATCATGACGGCAACCAAAACTAACGAGAGGCCCGGCACCCGAGCACAAGTTAAATATGTTCGCTCGTCTGCATACAAGGTGAGAGAGGTATTAAACCTCATCAGAGGTAAATCTTTTTTTGAAGCTACTAATATTCTCACTTTCTCTGAGCGTAGAATAAGTGACACCGTCCTCAAATGCCTTAACTCTGCTGCTGCTAATGCGGAGAACAACGATGATATTTCTGTAGAGGAGTTGTTTGTTTCAGCGTGCTACGCAGATGAAGGTCCGACCTTGAAAAGATGGCGACCTCGAGCTCGTGGACGAGCTACCCGAATCAGGAAAAGAACTTGTCACATTACGCTAATTTTAGGAAGGTATTCTCCAGAGGAACTAACCACACAAAGAGAAAGAGCAGAACTAAAAGGTAATCAAACTCAACAAAGCGCTGCGGAATCAAGAAAGAGAAGGGTAGCCAAGTCAAAGGAAGCCGAACTTGAAAGCCAACCTGAAGAAGATCAGCTTGAAGAGGATGTAGAGATAATCGCTGAAACAGTTGAAGTTTCTTCAACAGAACAACAAGAAACAACAGAACAACAAGATGAGGAATCTGAAGAGAGTGAGCAATCTGAAGAGAGCCCATACGGCGAAGGTTCAGCCTTTGCTCTTGACGATGGATCAGCGCCAAGTTCAGATTTTGTCATAAAGGCAAAAGTCTCAACAAAGATATACCACCCCGAAGAATCATCTTTCTTCGGAAGGACAAAAGCTGACGTCTGGTTCACTAACGCAGAAACTGCAGAAGCAGCAGGATTTAGACTTCCAAATAGCATGCAAAATGAGGATGCCGAATCAGAAGAGGACGAAAATGATAATGACGGGGAGAACGAATAATGGGTCAGAAAGTTAATCCATACGGATTTCGCTTAGGCGTTACTACAGACTGGAAATCAAGATGGTTTGCCGACAGAGAGTACGCTGACTTTGTCATTGAAGACTGGGAAGTTCGTAATTTTATTATGACCGAATTGCCACATGCTGCAATTTCTCGAGTAGAAGTCGAAAGGACACGAGACCGACTACGCATTGATGTTCATACAGCTCGTCCCGGAATTGTTATTGGCCGTAAAGGAGCTGAAGCAGATCGACTACGAGCTGGACTGACAGAAATAACTGGAAATCAGAAAGTACAGTTAAATATTCAAGAGATCAAACAACCTGAACTTGATGCAGCACTTATCGCTCAGGGTGTAGCAGATCAACTTGCAGGACGAGTAGCGTTTAGAAGAGCCATGAAACGTGCAGTGCAGAACGCACAAAAAGCAGGTGCTCTCGGGATACGAGTCCAATGTTCCGGAAGGCTTGGTGGCGCTGAAATGTCAAGATCTGAATGGTACCGAGAAGGTCGCGTGCCACTCCATACGCTTCGAGCAGATATTGACTATGGCTTCAGGGAAGCTCACACAACATACGGACGGATAGGTGTCAAAGTCTGGATTTACCGTGGAGATATTCTTCCTTACAAAGTCCAAGCAGAAGATAAAATTGATCGTGAAGCAGCTATGGCGGCAGGAGAAACCTCTGGTCCAAGCCAAGGCAAACAAGTAGTTTCATCGTCTGCGGCACGAAACAAGGCTTCTAATGATAAAGAAGAGTCAGAAGTTGAAGAGCTCACACCATTAGTTCAAGAAGCTGACCCAGAGTTCGAAAAGCTTCTAGATGAAGAAGAAGAAATAGCAAAGTTGACAAACTCCAAGAACCAAACACCAACCTTTAGACCAGGAGAAGCCGACTGATGTTAATGCCAAGAAAAGTAGCGCACAGAAAACATCACCGTGGGCGCATGAAAGGTAATGCCAAAGGAGGGAACGAAGTTTCCTTTGGTGATTTCGGTATCCAAGCTTTAGAACCTGGATGGATCACCGCTAGGCAAATTGAAGCTGCTCGTATTGCTATGACCAGACACATTAAACGTGGCGGTAAAGTTTGGATAAACGTTTTTCCAGATAAACCCGTTACAGAAAAGCCTGCCGAAACGCGAATGGGTTCAGGTAAAGGAAACGTGGAGCGTTGGGTTGCTGTAGTTCGTCCAGGGCGAGTCTTGTTCGAATTGTCTTATCCTGACGAAGAAATCGCAAGACAAGCAATAAATCGTGCCATTCAAAAACTTCCAATAAAAGCAAAGTTTGTTAGCAGAAAGGAAGGATTCTAATGGCTAAAGATTTAAAGAGTGTAAACGATGGAGACCTTATAGAAGCGCTGAATGATTCAAAAGAAGAACTCTTTAATCTCAGGTTTCAACTCGTGACTGGTCAACTTGACAACTACAGCCGAATAAAAGAAGTAAAGAAAGAAGTTGCACGCGCAATGACGGAACTGCGTGCACGGGAGATTGCGGCAGCGGAAGCACTGGAGAGTAATGATGAATGATCAAAGAGAAGAACGATCTAATCCAAGAAAAATAAGAGAAGGCCTTGTTGTGTCAACTTCAATGGATAAAACAGCAGTTGTAGCCATTGTTGATCGCGTAAGGCATCGCCGATACAACAAAACCGTTCAGCGAACTAAAAAACTATTCGTTCATGATTCTGATAATGACCTTAATGTCGGCGACAGGGTCCGTATCCAAGAGACTCGACCTTTATCAAAGAAGAAGCGATGGAGGATTTTAGAAATACTGGAGCGTGCTCGATGATACAGCAAGAGTCACGACTTAAAATTGCAGATAACTCTGGAGCAAAAGAAGTACTAGTTATTAAAGTTCTTGGGGGATCCAAAAGACGTTACGGAACCATCGGTGATATTTTTGTTGCAACAGTTAAGGATGCAATCCCAGGTGCACAGGTCAAAAAAGGTGATGTTGTTAAATGCGTAGTTGTTAGAACCAAAAAAGAAAGCAGAAGAATGGATGGCTCTTACATACGTTTTGATGAAAATGCTGCGGTGTTAATCAACGAAGCACGTCAACCAAGAGGAACACGTATCTTTGGTCCTGTAGGAAGAGAATTACGAGATAAACAATTCATGAGAATCGTTTCACTTGCACCGGAGGTCCTATAAATGAAGATTAGAAAAGGTGACAAAGTAGTTGTTCTAGCTGGAAAAGATAAAGGTAAAGAGGGAGAAGTCTCCTTTCTATATCCCAAAGAAGGAAAACTTATCGTTACAGGTGTGAATATTTCTAAGAAGCATCAGCGCCCAACTCGAGAGACAATGCAAGGTGGAATCATTGATAAAGAAATGCCACTTGACATTTCTAATGTAGCCATTATCAGTCCTGAGGATGGAAAGCCTACTCGTGTTGGCTACCGATTTGATAATAATGGAACAAAAGTAAGAATTTGTAAACGAACAGGAGCTGATCTCTAATGTCGACATCACTAGTTCCGCGATTAAAAGATCAATACAATAACCAGATACGACTGAAACTTAAAGAAGATCTTGATAAATCCAACATAATGGAAGTGCCCCAGATCACTAAGATTGTCGTAAATATGGGTGTTGGTGAGGCGGTTACGAGATCATCACTCCTTGAGGGAGCCATTTCTGATTTGAGTGTAATAACAGGTCAGAAGCCGATGCTAACCCGTGCCAAAAAATCTATAGCCGGATTCAAGCTCCGAGAAGGAAACGCTATCGGGGCTAAAGTCACTCTGCGGGGTGACAGAATGTATGAATTCCTAGACAGGTTAATTAATCTAGCTATTCCCAGAGTACGTGATTTTAGAGGCCTTTCTCCCAAGTCATTTGATGGAAACGGAAACTACACGTTTGGGGTAACTGAACAGCTAATTTTCCCAGAAATTGATTATGACAAGATAGACGCAACAAGAGGTATGGATATAACAATCGTTACCTCAGCTAAGAATGATCAAGAGGGTAAAGCTCTTCTTGATTCATTTTCATTCCCATTCAGAACAGAAGGACAAAATTAAATATGGCGAAGAAAGCTCTCGTAAATAAACAGAAAAAAACACCTAAATACAAAGTGCGCGCGTATACACGATGCAGGCGTTGTGGTCGTCCGCGGTCTGTGTATCGCAAGTTCGGCCTGTGCAGAGTCTGCCTAAGGGAACTAGCGCACGCAGGGGATTTACCCGGTGTTACAAAGGCCAGTTGGTAGGAGGTGATTAGCAGATGACGATGACAGACCCAGTAGCAGATATGCTGACAAGAATTCGAAATGCTAATACTGCAATGCATGATGATGTCGCTATGCCTTCATCAAAGCTTAAAGAATCGCTAGCAATCTTGCTGCATAAGGAAGGCTATATTAATGCCTTCAACGTTTCAGATAATGAAGAGGCGCCTGGAAAAACTTTAACTATAGAAATGAAATATTCTCCATCGCGTGCACGTGTCATCTCTGGCATCAAGCGTGTATCAAAGCCAGGACTAAGGGTTTATTCAAAATCAACTGATATTCCAAGAGTCCTTGGAGGTTTGGGAGTTGCAGTGGTTTCAACTAGTCAAGGATTAATGAGTGATCGAGAGGCACGGAAACGCCGAATGGGTGGCGAAATTCTGTGTTACGTCTGGTAGAGAAGGAAATATGTCACGTATAGGAAAGACACCAATTGAAATTAAATCCGGCGTTGAAGTAGCAGTTACCAAGGATTCCGTTGAAATCAAGGGGCCTAAAGGAACGCTTACACAAAGTATTCCAGAAGGCATTGAAGTTCAAAAAGAAGATGAAACCATCATCGTTACAAGAGATAACGATTTGCGTGAGACAAAAGCACTTCATGGACTTGTCAGGTCATTAGTTAACAATATGGTCCTAGGAGTAACGGAAGGATATCAAAAACAGCTAGAGCTTGTAGGCGTTGGTTATCGTGCGCAATCAAAAGGAAGCAACGCCTTAGAGCTTCAGCTTGGCTTCAGCCACCCTGTTAAATACTCTGCACCAGAGGGAATAACATTAGAAGTTCCTTCTCAGACAGAGATAAATATCAGCGGTATAGACAAACAAGTAGTCGGTCAAGTTGCAGCTGATATCAGGGCTCTAAAAAAACCAGAACCTTACAAGGGTAAAGGAATACGTTATGTTGGCGAGCATATAATCCGCAAAGCCGGAAAGACAGCAAAGTAGGACGAAACTATGGTTAATGCAGCAAAGCACAAACGAGATGGGCGAATAAGAAGACATAATCGGCTCAGAAGAAAAATACATGGGACGGGAACTAAGCCTCGTCTCGCTGTCTTTCGATCGAACCGTCATATTTCTGCTCAGATTATTAATGATGAGGAAGGAAAAACTATTGTTTCTGCTTCAAGTCTTGAACCAGAAATACGATCAGGTAACACAGGGTCAAAAGAAGCCGCAACAAAAGTTGGAAAACTTATTGGAGAGCGCGCTAAGTCTGCTGGTATTTCATCCATTGTCTTTGACAGGGGTGGATTGAAGTATCACGGAAGAGTTGCAGCAGTAGCTGAAGCAGCGCGCGAATCAGGATTGGAATTTTAATGGAAACAAATGAAGAAAAAGCACCTGGAGAGTTGCGAGACTCTCGAGTGGTTCACATCAATCGAGTCGCAAAAGTTGTGAAAGGAGGGCGAAGATTTTCCTTTACAGCTCTTGTTGTTATCGGTGATGGTGAAGGTCGGGTTGGGCTTGGATATGGAAAGGCGAAAGAAGTACCTTTAGCTATACAAAAAGGAACAGAGGAAGCAAAGCGAAATCTATTCCGAGTTCCGATGGCAGGGTCAACCGTTACTCATCCTATAATCGGCGAAAATGGTGCTGGTCGCGTAATGCTTAAACCGGCAGCTCCTGGTACTGGAGTAATAGCTGGCGGAGCTGCGAGAATCATCTTAGAAGAAGCTGGAATACGTGATGTACTGTGTAAATCACTAGGCTCTCCAAATCATATTAACGTAGCGCGAGCTACTATAGATGGTTTACGAAATCTCCAACGACCTGACCAGGTTGCGAGTCTTCGGGGTCTCGCAGCAGAAGAGTTCGTTCCAGGAGGAATGCTCACTGCATATAAAGAATCAGAGCGCACTGTTCGAGAATTGGAGAAAAACTAAAATGGCATTAAAAGTCACTCAAATCCGCTCATCAATAGGGTCAAAACCAAAACAACGAGGGACCCTACGCGCTTTAGGTTTGGGGAGAATAGGAAAATCTCATACGTTACCTGATAAACCTGAGATTCGTGGAATGATCAACACAGTTCCGCACCTTATTGAAGTTGAAGAAGTTTCTTAAACAATATTTTGAGAGGAATATCATGAAAATCCATGACTTACAGCCACCTGACGGCTCAAATAGAAGATCAAAACGCGTTGCTCGAGGAATTGGCGGAAAAGGCGGGAAAACAGCAGGAAGGGGATCCAAAGGGCAACGGGCCCGAAATACAGTCCGAGTCGGATTCGAAGGTGGTCAAAACCCGCTACATCTCCGACTTCCTAAATTACGTGGATTTAATAACCCATTTCGCGTTGAATACCAGGCAGTTAATCTAGACACAATCGCTGAAACAGGTATGACGGAGATATCTCCAAGTTCTCTACATGAAAAAGGGCTTGTTAGAAAAAACTCTCTTGTCAAGATTCTTGGGCGAGGGGAACTTTCAACAAAAATTGACGTTTCAGCCCATGCCTTCTCAAAATCGGCTGAGGAAAGTATTACTGCTGCAGGAGGGACTGTCACTGTATTACCAAAACCTTGGGGAGAAGGTCGACCACCTGCCAAGGGGAATGCATTAACCAATAGATGAGACCTAATTCTTATCAGCTAGGATAAATATATGGCAGCCAGTATCTTAAACATGTTTCGTGTTGAAGACTTACGAAATAAGGTCTTATTCAC
>Ga0115012_10000986_pt1 | contig 16301 bp, 19 predicted proteins | sample TroAtlMetagenome_FD_88706 | JGI IMG/M metagenome (GOLD analysis project Ga0115012, IMG submission 88706) | Marine eukaryotic phytoplankton communities from Atlantic Ocean - Tropical Atlantic ANT10 Metagenome | ecosystem: Environmental > Aquatic > Marine > Oceanic | place: Tropical Atlantic...
TGGTGCCATGACAATCACACTGGCTGGTTTTTCACTAGCAATGTGCCAAACCTTCACGATCATGGTGCGGGTGATACGATGTCGAGTTTTAAACTGTCGGGCTCGAATTGTCGCGTGTACTTTTACGATCACATAAATTACAGCGGCAGCCAGTGGAAGAACGCTAAGAGCGTTAGGAATACTCCGCGGTCCAGTGCGAAATGTTTTAACACAGGCGCCGCTGATAACTCTGCGAGTTCCATGCTTGTCTCCAATAGCAACAAATACTTGGGTCCGTACCTGGGTTATGATTCCGATTCAGATTAAATGCGAATAATAGTACTACCATTTTACCATATTTATTTGATAAATCATGGTAAAATCGTTGATAGATGAGCTTAGGGCCATTCGTGAATGCGGAAGACGCATCAATAAATAGTAAATAGTAAATTTTCATATATAATTATTCGGTTAACAAATAATTATATATTTGTATATTATATATCGCAATGAAAAGAAATTTGGCTATTGTCGTCATTGTGGTGGTATTAGCGATTGCAATTTTGATTTTTACAACGACTAAAAGTACTCAGGGGGTACCAGTAGTAGAGGCTCCAATCGCCCCTCTCGCCGCCCCCCTCGGCGCGGGCGTACCGACGAAGTGTACCAGAAAAGTGACCGCGACGCGCATCGACCGAGAGACGGAGGAACTTAACAATGAAGGGTGGGGTATGGATTTGAGATTCAAGTGCGACGATACGCTCGTGCATATCGGTTCCTCAACAGGGGGTCAGGGGTACAAGGATGTCGCCGACTTTGACGGCGAAGGGTGTCCAGACGAGGTGAATAAAAGCAACTGGGAGGGTGCATACACTTATCCCGATAAGTTCGATATATCCGTGGGTGATTGTATTTAGTGTTAAAATTCTTCATCGAATTCAATGGTCGTCGTATCCTCGTCTATTTTTCCATAATCACCGACACGCTTTTCAAAGAAATTTGTTTTTCCGTCGAGTGAAATATTCTCCATAAAATCAAAGGGATTTTGTGTATTCCAGATTTTATCGTGACCCACTTGAAGTAATAATCTATCGGCCACATATTCTATATATTCGGACATTTTAGAAGAATTCATGCCTATGAGACTACACGGAAGTGCATCTATAATGAATGCCTTTTCTATATCCACAGCGTCTCGGACGATTTCTCCTATGATTTCACGTGAAGGTTTAGATTTCATCATATTAAATAATTCAATACCGAATTCCAAATGAAGACCCTCGTCTCGACTAATTAATTCGTTACTGAAACATAATCCCGGGAGAAGACCCCTCTTTTTTAGCCAAAATATGGAACAAAAAGATCCGCTAAAGAAAATCCCCTCAACACATGCAAATGCTAAAAGACGTTGCGCGAATGGGCGTTCTCTATCGAACCATTTCATAGCCCACCGCGCTTTTCTTTCAATACACGGAATTGTGTTAATCGCTTCAAATAGTTTTTTCTTTTCGGATGTATCCTTGATATATTTGTCGATTAATTTTGAATACGTTTCCCCGTGTACCATTTCATTATGACACTGATAGGCAAAGAATGAACGCGCCTCGGATATTTGAACTTCATCGGCAAAGTTGTTATTTATATTTTCAAATACGATACCATCCGAACCAGCAAAGAATGCCAGAACATATTTTATAAAGTGTTGTTCATTTTCACTCAATTCAACCCAGTCATCCATATCTTTTGATAAGTCTATCTCTTCCGCGGTCCAATTACTCATTTGAGCCTTTTTGTACATGGACCAGAGTTTTTCATGTCTAATGGGAAATACAGTAAACCTGTTTAAGGTTGGTGTTAATATGGGTTCGAGATCGTCGACATGATCCTGAAATTCAAAGAAATCGCCGATGTATTCATTATCCATAAATATTTGCGGATAGGAAGAAGCACGCGCGACACCACATCTTTTTTTAAGTTCGCTCTTATCGACGTATGTTTTTTTATAATCTAAATCGTACGATACGCATAGTTCTTCAGCGTGGTCACAGTACTTGCACCCATCTTTCGACAAAATCTCGACACCCATCTTTTCACGTAATATTATTAAAGATTTTATGTTTTAAAACTTTAGATATGATTAAGTTTTCTGAAATTTATCCTGGAGATCTTATAAAAGTTTTGGTAAATGTGGACGACGATGAGGATATTGAAGACGAAATGTACGCGAAGGTGGTAGACAATAGAGATGATTATCTCATTGTATCGTATTATTCAGAAACTCCACGCATGTATAAGGGCGCTCTCATCCACGAACTCGAAGAGAAGGAGGAGCTTGTTCAGGAAGGGAATTTATTGGAACATCATTTAGATAATGACATTCCCGTGTTTAAATGCTTGGGGGAGAATATGTTTGCTCTTATAGACGATATTGACGACGACGAAGAGAGTGATATTATAGATTTATCAGACGACGACGACGATAGCGATTTGTCTGGTTTTATTGTACCAGATGACTACATAGATGGACTGGTTTTACCACCAGCAGATCATAAAACAATAGACGAGAATTGGAACGAATGGTTTCCGTCGAGCCCAGGTGCCAAGAAATATAAGGAAATGGTAGATAATATAGAGGTTTTTGCGAAACAACACGCATCTAACTTAAATTTTTAATAAAATATTTGTGATATATAAGAAGGATGAGCAATAAATCCATCAAAGAATTTTTAAGAAATTCAAATGTAAATATCCAATCTCCCGGATCCACGTCGTCATTAAATACAGCTAATGCGGAATTGGCGCGTGAAATAGAAGAGGATTTGGTAAGCAGAGAAAATTTCATAAATAACGATTATATTCGAAATTTGCCACAACCGTTTACTATTAGTAAACTCAATCCCGGTATATACAATATAGTTGTGAATAAAGCATTTACACCTAAAGCATCTCGCGTTGATATATCATACATTCTTAAAAAATCATTTAAAAATGTGGATAATGGAAGGACTCCTATAGGGTTTGGACTTACCATAAACGTGAGCGAAATAAAGGGGTATTATGGACAATTTAGAACGGGTATAAGTATTTCAAGAGAATACGGTGTTCGTGGAAATATGAATCAAAACTACTTCGCGGCATCCATTGTTGCAGACGTATCGAATGGAGAGGAGACGAAAGGTATAAGTTTTACCATATATAGAAATGGTAAGATACGATTTTCGGGGGGTTTTATTGGTTCTCAAAATATAGATAAACAACCGGATGCTATACGAAAATATTTGATAGATAATTTTACAGCCGGTAATAAATTTCTATACAGTGATCTCGAATACAATAATTTAAGTGGACAGTTCAAGGTTAATGGTTCGATAAATATGATTGGAGTTGCGCGAACTTACCCAAGTTCCGTGAGTTATGAACCAGAAATTACTCCATTTTTATATATGACACACAAGGGGTATAAATACATCTTAACCGGAACGGGTGTTATACAATTATCCGGTGTGAGTAATCCAGCACAAATGCTGTCAGCATATGATACGGGTTCACAGCTTGCTACCGAATTATATTCAAAGGGGTTGATTACGGGTCTTAAGGGGTTTAATAAAAAGATAACCCGTAGTAAAACATCTCGAAAAACGGCGACGTCGTGCCCGGTCGCTCGCCGCCCCCCGTGTAAATCCGGATTTGAAGTTCGTAAAAATCCACAAGGAAGTGAATGTTGTTATAAAATACCTAAAAAGAAGGGTAAAAAGACGAAGTCTAAGACAAATGATACCAATAAACCCCTGAATATTACAAGAAATAACGACGGTCTTAAAATCGGAGGTAGGAAGTGTATGCGCCTCACACAATCAACTCTTTTAGATGTTGCTAAAAAAATGGGTGTTGTCGGTGTAAAAAAGAGTACAAAGAAGGACGAATTGTGTGAAATGATAGATAAAATCAACGCGGGGGGTGTAGCTAATTTTAAGGTTGGTAAACGTGATTGTCGTAAATACAAAAAGGAAGAACTCGTATTTATAGCTATACAGAGGGGTATTAAAGTGACCGATAAAGATACAATAATTTCTTTATGTGAAAAACTTAAAATAAAACAAGACACGAATAAGTCTAAAAAGAAGCAAATTATTGATAAGAAGATAAATAATAAGAAAAAGAAAGCGCAACAAAATGTGGACAATAAGATGGAGCGGCGTCGTCTAACAGATTCTGCTATTAAGAATGATATTATTAAGTTATATGGTAAGAGGTGGATGAATAAATATAAAAATGTCATGCCTTCCATAAACTCGGATGTCCGTGAATTCAAAACATTACTGAATAATGCGAAGAATAAAACACCACTTGTTAATAAAAAGGGAGTTTTACGTAAACAACCCGTAAATGATATGAAGAAGAATATGGTTTCTGCATGGAAATTGGACAGAGAAGCAAATCTGAAGATTAAACTTGTACGCCAAACATATGGAAATGCGGCCGCTAATTATGTAAAGACTAATCCTAAAGCGACAAAGGCACAAATAGAATCTTTCGTGAAAAAATATACGAAGATGCGCAAGAATTTAAATAATAATAATAAGAATAAGAATAAAACAACATTAAAGCGTGCAAGCACAAGTAAGAATAAGAATGGACGATCCTAGAGAGCTTCTTAAAACGCGTATAAATAAACAGGGTGTTGTGTTTAATATAGATACATGCGATAAGATGCTGAACAAATATGCTAATGAAAGTCTTACAGATGCTATGTTATACGTAATCGCAGATTATATAAAAACGGAGAGAACTAGTGGGGAGTATGGAATGAGTGAGTTGGAAGTGAGATACTATTTAACAAATGATTTTTACGAGTGTGCGGATCCCCAAAAATGGGTAGAAGAACATCGTGAATCCAATGATAACGGACTCATCATGTTTATTTTTGATAATTATGGCGAAATGAGACGCGGAAAACATAAGCGAATGGTGTTGAATATTATAAACATGTTATATTTCGATTTATAAGTTTAGATGGTTCTGATATTTGTTTTAAGTGTATAGTGTGGTAGGAAAAGTCATATCCTAAAAATGTATCTTTTATTAATTTAGAGAGTTCAAAAGATTCGTATTTTCTAGACATCCCCGAACAAACTGAGAGTTTTTCTAATTCTAGAAATCTATCCTCCATTATTAAAAATTCCTTGAGAGAAGTGTCAGATATTCCACCTTCCTTCATAGAATAAAATGTACTCTGAGACATTCCATTCGATAGATGGAAGTTTTTGGTTTTATATCCCAAAATTCCGATTTGCATATCTATATCTTGTTTCCCCCATAAATATATAATCACTAGGAGACAGATAAATATGAATATTGTATTACTCATTTAGTATTATGCAATATATTAAATAGGTCCTTGATTTTGTGAATAATGTTAAATAATTGATCTTTATTTTCGACTTCTCGAGGATTAATGATTTCAAATTCGATCTGATATGTATTCATTTCTTCTGCGTCCATATCGTCAGAATCCCCCGTGCATTCAGTCATATCGATGGACAAATTTTTACGGATAAAAGATGTACGTTTTTTCGTTTTCTTTTTATCCATTTCTCCATCATAATCGTCGTCCATTGGGAGTTCTTTAGAAATACTAAATCTCACATCATATGGCGCGTTCGCCATCTGAAAATCTTTATTTAGGACCCGTTCTTTTGTAATTATATCCTGATCACCCGAATTTTCGTCTACGGTGATGCGAAGATTATCACTTTCACGATAAAATACCTCTGTGTGTGAGGATACAACCTTTTCCCAACCATTATATTTTTTCAAACCTTGCATGAAATACATAAAACGGTCTTTACCTACATTCGTATCAAAGAACGAGCCATTAAATTTTCCTAAACGGAGTTCCATTTCGACGTGGTCTTCATTTTTCAAAGTTTCTACGTCGGAGAGGATAGAGTCACAGATGTCGTGATAGTTCATTGTTTACATTTTTTATAACGCGGCTTATTCTTAAGTCTTTTTTATTGGCTTTTTTTAACATGCGAGGATTTTACAATAACGGAAATACATGTTATTTTAATTCTGCCATACAATGTTTATTGCACATGAAAGCTCTCTCGATGTACATCTTAAAAACTCCATATAACGGAGAATGTTGTTTTACTAGAGAATATCGTAAATTATTAGAGGCGTATTATTGTAGTGATATACCTGGACCACTGAATATAATATCTGTTTTAAATGAATTTCAAATAAAGTTTCCACGATTTAATAAATACGAACAACACGATGCACAGGATGCATTATTTTGTATAATAGATATTTTGGAAAATTCAATTCCATATATTAAAGAACTCGTATATGGAGAAAATACACAAGAAACTATTTACAATGGGGGTAAAAATAAAATAAAAATACCATTCAGTATTCATATTTTAGATTCGTACGTAGAAACACCGACAGTTATAGATATGATTAAACAGAGTAAAAAATGGCATGTATTAGAGGATTATATAGATGATTCTGGGAAGAATCACCACGTGGCGACGACGAGAAATATTTTTTCAAAACTTCCGAAGATCATGATTGTTTCGTTCGACAAAAAGAATAATGATATTCATATGGAAGATGTGGATAATTTGGAATCGTGTATCATTCACACGGGGCATCAAAATAAGGGACATTATATGTCTATGGTAAAAATAAATAAGAAATGGTTTTTACAAGATGACGATATTCTTAGACCTGCGGAGTTTCCGACGAAGGCGGGGTATTACGTACTGGTCTACAATCTAAAAACTCCCTAATATCAATATCTTCTTTGATATTTACGATTGTTCTGTAAAATGTTCTCCTAGAATTTGGGTATGTTTTATCTGTTCGTCTTTTTATAGGTTTCCACCACATGGGGGTGTCGTCGGGCATATACATACATTCGACAATAGCATTGTCTTCAAACCATGGCGCATTGGGAATCCTATTACATGGAATGGAGGATTCGAAAATAAGTTTACCCCTTTCTTGTACGTAGAGTCTCCATACTAGAGGACTCCTTTTCCCAATCCCTGTAAAATCTCGACCCATTTTCATAAGGAAGTCCACGGTATTTTTTTCCTTTGGTTTCCATTTAAACATAGTTTCATGCGTACCAGATTTTACTGGCTCATTAATCGGAGTAAATACCAAACCATCAATTTTTTGCGATACTGTAGGTAGATATTTATCTAAGAATTCTTCATAGTCGTCAAGTAAATGAAAGGTTTTAATTTTTAAAATGATAGGGTCCGATTTTAGGACGATCATTTTTTTAACCGTTTTTTCGATATGCTCTAAACGGTTCAAGAAATTCAACTCTCTTATATCCTGACCACACGTTCGGAGACAATCATATATCATGAAAAATTCATTATATAATTCCCCTTCAAGGATGGTACCGTCGTATATTTGTTTCCTAAAATTGAGTGGACATATAAACATTTCAAGCGCTCTGTTTACTAAAACACATACGCGTTTTGGACCAAACGTGAATGCAAGAAGCATGTATCGTAGACCGTCTGTTTTTTCACAAACAACATAATCATTTTCACGAAGTATGGGGAAATGTTTGTACTCTACGGAAACTGGCTGACTTCCCGGAAATATACCACGCTTTGTACCCCACATACTCTCCATGAAATGTATCGCGTATTTGTAAAGTGGTTCATCGTTCTTTACAAACACTCGGGTCATTCTAGTTTAACTTTTAATTTTATTCTTTAATTGCTTTTAATGCCAGACGCGTTTAGTATATTGCCTACACACTCATGGTTGTAAGTCATGGTTAACTTAGCTGCCGTATATGCATGGATTTTGACACCTTTTGTTTTGAAATCTGCAAACATGGTAGACATTTGTGGACGAACCGTATATTTTCCAGATTTATCCTTTATTTTCTTTAGCACACTTTTTGTATTCATGATCCAACACGCGGAACTTGTTTTATCAACGGTATAAATATCTGACGAAATTTTATTAGAGACTGTTGTATCAAATTCGAGACCCATTTGTTCGATGGGTTCGGATGATTCTGCCTTTACTTTTTCCTTAAACATATCCCAATTTATTCCTTCTAGAACTGCTGGGAACACTAAGAATCCAATACCTTCTCGGGTTTCAAATATTTGGGAAATAGAATTATCGTCCATCGATATTCCAAAATCTATAAAAAGTATACGGTCGTGTGTGGGTATACATTTACGAATAGCTTCCGCTTTATCAAAGGGGTTATCGTTCACGAATAGAATTTCGTTATCATACCCTAATTCTATACATCTAAGATTCATTCTAAGAATGGTATGCATGGTTTTAACATGACATGATTTACTCCGAGTGACAATAATTGTAGCTATTTTCATTATAAGATATACGATTTTAAGCCTTAAGCCTTTCATTAAGACATCCCCAGAACGGCAAATTACCTACATGTCCTAGGGATGAATATACACAAGCATATATTTTACCCCCACCCGGCATCTTCTGCCATCTTCTACAAAATGCATAATCCTCGGATAGATATCTTCTCGAGTCTGGATCTATCATACAATCAAATAAGGCACAGTATTTGTCAAAGTCTCTATTTTGATGGTCGTTAACACAGTCTAGGTTTTTGTAATGTTCGTGCATTTTTTCGAAAGCACTCCTTTTGATTACCATGAACCCCGTTGGTCCATCTAATATTTCAACAAACCCATCTTCTACAGAGCGTGTATTTGCTCCCACGTTAACGACTAGACTGGAGGATAACATAGCCATATCGCGTTCATCGCCTTCCTTTACAGCTTCTTGTGCCTGATGCCACATGATCGTTTTTTTAGGATAACACGCTACGGAAATTTCATGTTTAGATTTTACGAGTCGAACGACAGATTGGGGATCGAAATCTACATCGGCATCTATGAACATAAAACACTCAGCGTCCGTGCGTTGCATAAATCGTCCTACAGCAACGTTGCGAGCCCTGTGGACCAGTGATTCATTTTCAGTGGTATCGATCATAAGCTGAATACCAGATTTCATACATAACATCTGTAATTTTATGACACTTATCATATAGCGCTCTAGACATAATCCCCCGTAACATGGCGTGGCAAGAAATAATTTGATCATTACTATAGTTAATATAACAATTTTTAGCTTTAACCTTCTAAGTGTTTTTTAATAATCACTTCTATTTTATTAAGTGTTGGTACAGAAATAGAGCATTTTTCACAAACTTCAGCCTTGGATACTTTACTAGACAAAACTAGATAAATAATAACAGAAGCCACACTATTCGGCGTTTTGCTCATGAGTTCCACACAATTTTCTAATTTTGTACACATCTTATTACATTCATTTCTCTCCTCCCGGGATATTTCAAATGAATTTAAAAGTCTTTGCATCACATTTTGTGGGCGCGTCACATAATTTTTCTCAGTTTTACCGAGTATGACGTCTTTGAACATTTGTGTTGTTCGACTCAGGTCCCTGCTTTGGATTCCAAACATATCTGCAATTTCTTTTGTAGTTCGTGGGATATTAGATAAACGACACGCATACAATACACAATTCGCTTTTATTCCGGAACGAACAGCTCCACGCGTTAATTTTCCTTCATTGAATTTACGATACATCATTTTTGCATCTTTTAATACGGTGTCTGGAATGGTATTGGAACACGCTTCGTCAATATCTTTATACGCGTGATAGAGACTTCTATCTTTATGGTTCATCGATTGGTGAAAACTTATTTTTGCCATGCGTTTTTGTTCATACGACGAATTTCTTTGTGTGGAAATAATAGTTCCTTTGCCCCAAGATTCCGAAAACAGCTCCGGATTTGGGTTGGGATTTCCGCATCGCGCGGGGTCGTTTACACGCCCGTCTTCGGTGAGTCCACTCGTCCATTCCGCACTTTCATCTATATATACATCATCTACCAATCCACATTCTTCACACACAGGTAATCCTTCTTTCGAAAATATCTTTTTTCCTTCGCATTCTTTACATATATTTTTATTAATAGTAGTTGGCCTTGTTTTTGGTTTATTCAGTAGCTTGTCCAAGTCCGACCAGATAGTTGCCAACATCCCCTGAGATGGAATTAGTTTTTTTGGGGAGATAATTGTCGCACTTAGGTTTCTAATAATTTTGTGTAATTTCCATGTCGTTGCTGTCTTGTACAATATTTAGACCAAATATAAAAGGCTGACGCCTTAACATATGTCCATTATATGATAGAGATGATTCACGGACTTCTATTTCCCGAGAACTAAACGGACCCGCCCAAAAATCGCGGGTGAATCTATGTTTTCCAAGGTTATTTGCCATGCAATGTTCGTTAAACGTTTTTACGAATTCCTTCTGTGGACAGAATAGATCAACACCATATTCAACGTTCGTAGATTCAAGGAAGTGTTGCAGGGAACTCGTAGACATAGCGACTTGTTTTTGAATAGTTTTGAAATAGTCGGGGATAAGATTCCATATATCCGAGTCTGGGTCTTTTTGCGCGGCTTCTAGGTAGGCGCGCACACATTTTTGAAGGATTACAGGTAATTCATCTTCTAGTTTGCTGTCTAGTTGTGTATCAGCTTTCTTTACCTGTTTAATAAAGTCCCATGTCATGATACGTCTGAGAATAGAACCAGAATTATCTTTCCACGAAGGTACTTCATTTCCTCCTAAAATACCGGGTACATTCCAACAAAAGCTTTTAGCTTTGTCGTTTTTAACTGCTATAGATACGTCTTCACCAGAGACGATCGACTGAAATTCGGCCTGTTCCAATTGTAAATCTCCTTTGATTTCGGGAGCGATGAACATGAACGCGTCACAGATACTACTTAATCCAAATTTTCTCTCAACGTTATTGGATAGAGTTTTTACATCAGCCGCCTCATAAAATTTTCTAAAAACTTTTGTGATCAGAGTCGATTTACCGGAACGGGCTATACCTTTGAGAAATGGTATGATTTGCCAATGGTCTAGATCATTTGTTTCAAAACACAGTCTACCACCCATCACAAACATCCACTGAGACACTTCTTTAGTGAATTTCTGATAATTTAAAACACTCTGAAAGTATGGGGTTGGTATAGTGTACCAGTCATCCACATGATTATAGTCGTTGAAGTATTTATTAAAGTATTTACAACTTACTTCCGTTTTATCTAAACACGCAAATTTTACGGAGTTATATGGATAAAAATTACATACATATTTTCCCAATTTCAAATCCCACTCCTTACCAACAAAAACACCGTTATTAAAAGACCACATATGTCGATTTTTTATTATATCGGGAAATTGTATATCTTTACACTTTGTTAAGTGGTTGATAACCTCTTTGAAACCGTTTCCTTTATTTGTAAACGCTAACCATAAATCCCATCGGGTTTCCTTTTGTACTATGTGATACACATACTCTTCAATAGTCATAACTTCTTCCCACGCTCGTGTACTGTGTCCGATTTCTGTGGTTATTTGTTTGCATACATAGCCCTTATATCTCCTATATCCCTTTTCGAAAATATCTTGTAGACACGCCAGGGTAGCTTGTTGGAAATGGTTTGCCTCTTCTACATCTTTCATTGTATTTATGAGGAATAATGCACGAGAGTGTGGGTCCGTCTCCGGGTTGACAGATCCTTTTGAAAGCATCGCGCGGGGGTCGTTTATACGTTCAGAAATTCGTGTATGTCTCCATACCATTTGATACGCATCGTCTATTTGTTCTATCAACCTATTGACTCTATGAGCTATTGTTAGTTCGTTTTTTTCATCATAGACGTTTTTTAAAATTCCAAGGGATTTAGCTCTATGATATAAAATCCCCAGGTTAGTAAAATTTCTATTTTTCGTTCCAGATATCTTTTCAATATCCACGACTAAAGGTAAGCCCGTTTGTGTATGTAACTCGGATTCTTTGAAGAATTTTCTAAATCCTAAGTTTAGTGCTACATGTGAATTATTAACGTCGTCGACACACCAGTCTTTTTCGAAGTCGACGAGTACTACAAGCAATTTTTCTGCATCACACGTTTGTAAAGCGTTCTTCCACATTTCAAGATCCGAGTCATTTGGGTTTTGATTAGGCCTAATGAAATGTGTAGAGGAGGTCGAGGGCTCACTCATTTGTTAGTATTAGAATTCATTTTTTAACTTGTTTTTTTACAAAGACAGTTTCTCATTTTTTTAATTGACTAAGCATTTTTACTAAAATTTTATTTTGCATTTCGATTTGATTGCCTATATTTACCAGGGCAGAACAGACCGTTTCACCATCTTCAGTCGATAACATGGATGTAATCAGGCCACCCATATCCATCTCTATGTATTCATCATCCATTAAATCGTAATCACCAGGCTGGTCATCTAACAATTCTTCCTGGTCAAGGATGTCATCGCCCAAGATAAGGGGAGTGTCTTCATCTTCAACATCCGTATCAGTTTCGTATTCGGATTCGGAGTTTTGTTCGGGGGTTTCTGCTGGGGGTGTGGGTTCGGTCTGTGGGTTACTTGCCATTTATATACCCCAGGAAAATGCATTATGTGTTTTATCGCATCCAGATTTTTTTTCTCTGCTTATAGTACAAAACAAACAAAATGGCTGGTGGATTAATGCAACTCGTGGCATACGGTGCCCAAGATGTCTACTTGACAGGAAATCCAAAAGTGACATTCTTCCAAGCGGTGTACAAGCGTCACACCAACTTCGCGATGGAGAACATCGAACAAACGGTTAACGGCACTGCGGCGAACAGTGGCCGTGTGTCGGTCACGATTGCCCGTAATGGTGATCTTATTGGCGACATGTATGTCGAACTCGCCGTCAAGGCCTCGACTATCGCGGAAATCACCAACGGTGCTAAGCTCGACGGTTCCGCCGGTACCGAAGACAACTGCTGGGTCGCGGAGCGGGCGATTAAGGATGTCGAACTGTCAATCGGCGGTCAAAGAATTGACAAACACTACCAACGCTGGTGGCGCCTCTACGCGGAACTCTTCCTCGACGAAGCGAAGAAGTCTGCGTACGGTAAGATGACCACTGGTCCACGATCGGGCACGGTTTACTTGCCTTTGATCTTCTTTTTCAACAGAAATCCAGGTCTCGCCCTCCCATTAATCGCGCTTCAATACCACGAGATACGTCTTGACTTCGATTTGAGTTCCGAGTACGACTCCTACGTCCAAACTGGCACGTTCAAGGTTTGGGGTAATTATATCTATCTCGACACCGAAGAGCGACGCCGATTTGCGCAAAAGTCCCACGAATATCTCATCGAACAAGTTCAACACACTGGTGTCGATTCGGTCACTTCTGCAGCGACCAAGCAAGTTCGCTTATCGTACAACCACCCTGTCAAAGAATTGGTGTGGTGTTTCGACAAGGGTTCCGTCTCCCACTCTAACTTGTGGAACTTCACGTCCCTCAACACTGGTCGTATGACCTCCAACCTTAAGACGCTCGCTTTGTCGAACGTTGTTACCTCCGGTTCTTTCTCCGGTGCCCCAGTCCTCATTGGTGGTGCTGGCGAACCATCTTTGGTCGAAGACATCGCCACTGTCGGTGCTTTGAGTACCTTCAAATTGGTCCTCAACGGTCAAGATCGCTTCAAGGAGCAAAAGGGTAAATACTTTAACCAAGTTCAACCATTCCAACACCACTCCGGCTCCCCAATGCCAGGTGTCTATTCGTATTCGTTTGCCTTAAAACCAGAAGAACATCAGCCAACAGGGACATGTAATTTTTCGAGGATAGATAATGCTCAAGTTGCCGTTACTATGAACACGACCGGAAACACGTCTATGAACATGTTCGCGGTTAACTACAACGTCCTCCGTGTCCAATCCGGTATGGGTGGCCTTGCCTTCTCCAACTAGGCTAATTACAGCTTAAATATGTATAATCTCGTCGCGTGTTAAAAATTAAAATTAAGATGTATCAAATATCCTAATTTTAAAATGTGAGAATATCGTATGCGCGCTAAGTGGAGAAAGAAACGTATGCGTCGAATGAAACGCCTACGAAGAAAAATGCGAGCGCGTTCAAAGTAATATTAGACCGTGTTAATAGAATTAAAGAGTGAGATTTTAAAATAAACATGTTAAGTGATTATCATGTTTACACAGATGGTGCGTGTGTTAATAATGGACAGAAAAATGCTATGGCCGGTATGGGTATTTATTTCGGTGATGATGATTCACGCAACGTATCAAAGCGGGTCGTGGGGAAACAATCAAACAACACGGCGGAGTTGGGAGCTATTATAGAGGCATATACAATCATAAAGGACGACTTAGAAAACGGAAAAGTCATTACGATTGTATCTGATTCTATTTACGCTATTAGATGCGCAACAACATACGGCGAAAAATGCGCGACGACGGGATGGTCAAAGGATATTCCCAATAAGGATATGGTTAGAAAGGCATACGAAACGTACAAGAATATAAATAACGCGATTTTCGTTCACATTAAGGCACACACGGGTAAGGATGATATTCATTCGATGGGGAATGATAACGCAGACAGGTTAGCTAATTTGGCTATAGGCGTGACCCAATGCCCCTATTCGCGCGTATACCTGAATGTACCATTCGCCGAAAAGGAAATAGCCAAGGCACAGGGTGCGCGTTGGGATCCAAAAAAGAAACAATGGTGGGTGAATCAGACTAATATGTCCCAGTCTTTGGAAAAATTTATAGTGCGTTAAATTGCGGGTATGTATAAATTTTCTTTGGGATAATTATGGGAGAGCTTTCGAAGAAGAAGGAAATATCGAAAGATATGATTCAGGGGACGAATGCATGGTGTCCGAAACAAGAACAACTCCTAATTAGGTGGTCTGAAATGGCTGCAGGGTATCGTTGGTTACATAATGATGCACGCGTTTTTTATCTAAAACAGAATAATTGGCTCACATACCCATGCATCATTATTAGTAGTATAACCGGCGTCGGTGGTTTTGCAGTTTTGAATCCGTCGAGTGATTCCGGCACACCGGCTAGTGTTCAACAGAAAATAATTATAGTACAATATTTTTTCGCATTTCTGAACGTCGTCGCCGGGATATTGAATTCAGTTGCAAAGTTCAATGATAGCTCTAAGCGTTTAGAAGCGCATTCTAGTATGTGTATACAATATTCAAAGTATTATAGGAATATAGAGATGGAACTTTCTTTGGAAAAAAAGGATAGAGGGGATGTATTAAAATTTGTTTCTAAACAACGTTCGGAATATGAACGGCTTCTCGAGGAGGCCCCGGATATACCCTCAGCGAGTATAGATAAGTTTAATCATTTATTTCCAGATAAGGAAAATAAACCGGATGTGTGTAATGGTTTGAATTTTATTCCCCGAACGAATGGGTGTCATTCCGATACAGATAGTACAAAGGCGAAGGCGTCCGTGTTGAGATGGTTAACGAGAAAGAGTATTTCGAGATCACCTTCGACTATGCTACACACTTTTAAGGGTAATCGTTCATCATCGAGTTCTCCGGAAAATAGACATAGTGTAGATGAACATGCCCCACCTAACGATACACGACAGGATGTAGAATCTCAGAAAATGTTTGCAGATAAAGTGAAAGAAAAGATTCTTTTGCGATTGTGATATAAAGATAAGACACATAATAACAATAAACAAACATGAGGTAAGTGGTCTTATTTTAAAAATGCATTATATTAATGGGTAAAAATTTTTCATCAGAATTCAATAATCCTATCATGAAGAGAACTCCATCCATGTGGTCTTTGGGGTATATACCCCCCACAAATCTTCGCATTGGTAGATATAAATATAGGAGTGGAGACGAAACTCCGGAGGATTCTTCAATAATTTTAATAAAAGCCCCGGTATCGAAACCACTAACTTCCAATACATTTATCTCGAAGAGGGAGACGCAATGGGATGATCCTTTTTTATAATTTAGTATAACCAAAGCTATAACGTCTGGTTAGCTCAGTTGGTAGAGCGCACGCCTTTTAAGCGTGTGGTCACGGGTTCGAGCCCCGTATCAGATACCAGGCTCCTATAGCTCAGTTGGTTAGAGCGCGGTGCTTATATCTACGATATACAAGAATGATGTAAAAATCATAAAGGCACGCCGAGGTCATGGGTTCGAAACCCGTTAGGAGCATTTTTAGATGTGTATCCCACATGTAAAAATAATTTTATTTACCCATCACAGAATGCTTCGTTATGCAGCCCTTCGTAGAGAACTTAATACAGTGATCGGTAGAATTTATGAACGCGGTGAACGTGTGATTGTGGATTACGCCCGTGAAAACGTACACTCGTTGAA
>Ga0115012_10000988_pt1 | contig 16279 bp, 9 predicted proteins | sample TroAtlMetagenome_FD_88706 | JGI IMG/M metagenome (GOLD analysis project Ga0115012, IMG submission 88706) | Marine eukaryotic phytoplankton communities from Atlantic Ocean - Tropical Atlantic ANT10 Metagenome | ecosystem: Environmental > Aquatic > Marine > Oceanic | place: Tropical Atlantic Ocean...
GTGGGCTTAGAACCCAAACTCTCTTTTGAGATCAGCCATCATGGCTCTTCTCTCATCGTCGGCGTACATTGCTGAGGTGAAGACGCTTTCATCGTCTGCGCCACTTGAGTGACCGACGAAATCTCCGTACCAACCATGACCATTTTCAGTGACTGTCTCATCAAAATCCCAGTCGCCTCTGGCGATTGCCTTGGCATCAATCTTGATGAAAACTCTGAACTGGTGACCGTAGTCGCCCTTCTCTTTCTTGGCTCCGTAGAGATCTCCGAAAGCGTCGGTGGTGTTGTACTGCTTGGCAATGTCTGCCTTTGTTCCAAAGTAAATCATGCGTCCTCCTGCATGTGTTGTGGTGGGCACTGTTGCCCATCGGGAGCTGGGGAGTCATGAACTCCCCTGCCGGTCGTTAACCGATTAGCCCTCAGCTTTTACAAAGCCATTTTCTTTGAGTAGACCCTTCATCCAGTATGTGTGCTTGGTCAGCTCAATGATTTGCTCCATCGCAAAGTAGTCAATGTTGATGATGTTTTTGTCTACGCCTTCGTCAGTGCTTGGCACTGCTATGGCAACGGTTCCAAAGATGTCATTTTGAATGCCGAACATTTCTCGGATGTCTTTTGATTTCTGGTCGCCACAAAGGAATTGTGCAACCAGCTCTTCGCCGACCACTTTGGTTTCTACTACATTGAATGTTGTCATGTTGTCCTCCTACATGAGTTTCTTGAGCCCCAGATTAGGACTCTCATCAGTGTGTTAATTCACAGACTCAGTGAGACAAGGAGGAGCGTCGGCACACATGCCGAAACTGAGGTGAGGAAAGCCTCCACTGTCATCAGTCACCAGCTGGATACTTGGCTGGTCTCAACTCTGCTTTGATCCAACGATCACACTCCATGGCGGTTGACACTGACCATCTCGGCTACCTACTCGTCGGCTGACTTTCGCTCACTCACCTGCACCGGCTACTTCCCAGATCCGAAGACCAAAGTTTTGCCAGCTACCCCAGTGTCCTCCGTGTGTCCCACGGCTGAAGCAATTCACCCAGATCCCTGAAGATCTGAATGTTGTCAAGATGACTGCCCCTTGGCGCTTGAGGAAACCGGTTGCTGGATCCTGAGTCCTTGACTCCATCTGCGACCACTTTTCGGTTTTCCTGCCCGATGTCTTGTCGCTGTATGTTGGTACCCACCTTACACCCTGCACACCAAACCACAACCCCTAAGCCGTGTGACATGTGTCACAGTGCGTTGTCACACCGATCAGGTGGGATCTCAGGTGCCCCATTCAGATCTGAACACCCCCCCATTTGCCCAGACAAATACTTGAGCTCTCAGGACCGGACGAGGGGGGAGGGTCCTGTCCGATTTCGGGCTGGGTCGGAGCTGGATTTGTTTCGTAGGGAGGGGGCAGGACCGGATCTGGATCAATGATCTGGAACTGGGTTCATGGGGTAGGGGGGTCCATAAGTTTCGGTTCCGCTACTCATAGGAAACCCTTCACAGAACGTGGGTGACAAACTGACACGAGTCAAGATCCAGTAATTCCACTGTCATTTTATGTCTAGCTACCAAAACTTCGTTTTGGTGGACCTGGTACCGTACCGTACCGTTCGTTTTTCTACATGATACTGACACCGGTTAGGGGACTAAACCGGCTTTTGTCACAATGACGGATGTGTCTGAGTATGCTACTGACGGAAGCGCCTTCGGTAGGGTCCCACCCTAGTCCTATACAGAAGCTCTGCTTCTACCGGCGTGTATCGCTCCGGCGCTAATCCCCCGATTTCACAAGGTCTCAGATTGTAATAGTATTCTATACTATACACCCACGGTGTGTCCACAGTTAGGGTAATATAATGACATGAATAAAAAGTACGAAAAATGGTCCAAAGCACGACGCTTTGAAGCTGCAGTTGCTAAAGTACTAGATGAGGGCTGGACTCAGACCGAGGCAGCCGAAATTTTCGGCGTTTCACGCCAACATCTAAACAAAAAGGTAAAGGAAGCTAGACATGAACAAAGTGAACGAGTTGAGTCCATTAAACAGGAGGCCATTAAAGCCGGTCCGCTTGACAAACAAGAAAGAAGGGTCGGTACTTTCACCGAGTTTTGCGATACTTATTTTCAAAACTGGATATGTCCAGACTGTGGCGTTCATCACGAAACTCCGGGATTCCATCAAGACATGGCTGAGGCGATTACAGGAGATTATCGCAGGGTTGTAATTAACTGCCCACCATACCACTCTAAATCCACACTTGTTACGGTATGGCACACTGTATACGACATTTGCCGTAACCCTAACCTAAGAACCCTACTGGTATCTAAGTCCTTGCCCTTCGCAAGGACGTTCATGCACAGCATCACCGAGATGCTGACAAACCCCGAATTATATGGGGATGGGCCTAGTTTGATTGATGATTGGGGGCCTTTTAAGCCTGAGGGCCAGTCAACTTGGTCTTCTGAGCAGATTTACGTTTCTAATCGTACTGGTGCTGAGAAAGACCCGACTGTTGCTGTTTTGGGTGTCGGCCAGCAAATATATGGTCGTCGTGCCGATGTTATTAAATTTGACGACGTTGCTACGCTAGATAATCAAAGAAACCCTGACAGGGTTGCAGCTATGCTTGAATGGTTTGATAAAGAGGCTTTGTCTCGTATTGGTCGCTCTGGTAAAGCTATTTGGATCGGTACTCGTGTCCAACCCGGTGATGTGTATTCTACGCTAGCTATGAGACAAAATTACAAGGTTTTGAAGTACCCATGTATCCATGATGAAACTTCAGAGCTTACTTTGTGGCCTGAGCACTTTCCTTATGAGCAAGCGCTTATTCACAAGACTGAGATGAGGCCTGCCGACTTTCAGTTGATTTATCAGCAGATTGACATTCCGGGTGCAGGTGCTTCGTTTACTGAAGAGATGATTGATGCCTCTAAAGACACTAGTCGTGTGGCAGGGCATTATGACACTAGTTGGCGTTTGATAGCTGGCCTTGACCCTGCAGGTGGCAATAAGGGATCTGGGTTCACAGCTTTTACTTTGTTGGGCGTTGACCTTGCTACTCAGAAACGATATTTGATTGATTCTGTTGCTGTTAAGCAAATGAAAGCTCCTCAGATGAAACAACAAATTCTGGAGTGGACTGACAGGTATCCCATTTATGAATGGCGTGTAGAGTCCAATGGTGTCCAATCTCAAATCATTCAATATGATGTTGAGCTCGTACAGGAGCTGGCCAAAAGAGGCGTTCGTGTAGTTCCCCACCAGACACATGGTAATAAGTGGGATCCACAATTTGGTGTGGAGTCTATGGCTCCTTTGATGGAGACTGGTTTGTTTTCTATGCCTTGGGGCAATCAACCGACAACGGCAGTGTTCCAGCCTATGATTGATGAGCTTATTGCGTTCCCTATGGGAACTGTATCTGACAGGGTTATGTCTTTGTGGTTTGCTGACTTGGGTGTTCGTGATTTGGTAAAGCGAGCTCATTTGCCTATGTTCCATGAGAGGATGCATGTTCCTAATCGCATTAAGCGTAAGCGACGTGTGGTAGACTTTCATAACCGTGAAGTAAGAGGTATTAGGTTGCAGGATCAACGACCGGGGCATATGTCTCGTGCAGCTAGTGGATATAGGCGACAAACTGTCGGTAACGCTATGGATCATAGTGCTGTTGAAGAATACGAAATAGAGAATGGTCCGCAGCCGATGAACATTGATCCACAGATATGGAGTGAAGAATGAAACACCAAGTGCACATCCACCAGCAAAGGCTAAGAAAAGGCCTTCCTGCTATTATTCATAGAACCTATAAGGGTTCTGAGTATCATCAAGAATTTGAAATTCCTAAAGGAGCTAAGGTAATCCAGCCGGAGAAACCTTTGAGTTGTGGAGCTCGTGCTTGGATTGAGTGGCAAGATTGACAAAAGGAGACACTTGTCGGGTTTTGTCTGAGGAGAAGTATGTTTAAAAAAGTCCTCAATAGGAAAGCATACCGTGATGCTTCAGAAAAACTTAAAGAGAATGAAATGCTTTGTGGCACTATGTCTGGTGATAAGCCTGTGTATTTTGCTATGGCGAAAGATGCCACTGACGATGAAATCAGGGAAAAAGCATTTGAGATTCGTGAAGGCCGTAAAATGAGCAAAGTTGAAAGATCGTTATTGAGTATCGCTGAGAGGGCTAAATATGCCTCTTGATACCGATCGTCTTGCCAGTATGTACGCTGCGTGGAGAGCACGCTATGAAGAACGTGATGTTAGGATTGATACGATTGATCGTGTCATTAAAGGCGAGTTTGATGTCTTTGATCCAGACGAAGAAGGAATAGATTCTAAGTCACCTAACCTTATACAGGTCGCTTTAGAAGACACGGCAGAGGCAGCTAGCCTTGTGCCAACTATTCGTGTGCAACCAAGCACTAACTCTAAAGAAGCTCGTAAGGTTTCTAAAAAAATGGAGCGTGTAGCTGGAAGCTACATGGATGCTAACGGCATTGACTTGTTGATTCCTCGTGCTGTCATGGATATGGCTGCTTATGGGTTTAGCGTTTGGACGTTGACACCTGACTTTGAGCAGAAGATACCTTTGATTGAACGACGTGATCCTAGGCATTGCTACCCTGAACCGGGTTTCAAACCGGGTGATGAGGTCAGAAGGTGCATGTTTGCTCGTGAAGTGTACTATACGCAGCTTCCTCCCGAATATCAGGTAGCTATTGCCGAATTTAGTGGTCAAAGGACAGATATTCAGAATCCTGACGAAAATACTCGTGTTGTCATAGTTGAGTACTTTTCTGACGAAGAATACATACTTTCTGCCCTATATCAGGGCTCAACAGAGGGTTTTAACCGTTATGGGTCTAATACAGACATACCTTACCCTATTGTTTTGGAAAGAATTGAGAACGAAACAGGCATTTGCCCTGTAGTTATTGGGTCTCGCATTACCCTTGATGGGGAAATGAGAGGCCAATTTGACCAAGTTGTAGGGCTTTTGGAAGCTCATATACGACTTATGGGCCTTGTGCTGGACTTTGCTGACCAATCAGTGTATTCAGACATCTGGGTTCGTGACCTTATAGGCGAAATGCCGTATGGTGGTGGGTCATTTATTGAATTAGGCCCATCTGGTGCTATTGGTCGTGTACCTCCAGCTGTCAGCAGCTTTAATATACAGGCTGATTTGACTAACCTTATGGAAGGAATCCATATAGGTGGCCGTTGGCCTAAGGCCAGACCGGGTGAAGTGGATCAATCTATTGCATCTGCTAAGTTTATTGAAGCTTCGGCAGGCATGATGAATACTGCCATTAGGACATACCATCAGATACTGCAGAAAAAACTTGAACGTGTGTTAAGACTAGGTTTTGCTATTGACAAGCAATTCTTCAATTCTCATAAGACTGTTTCTGGCATTTTGAGGAATCAGAACTACATAGAGGAGTATCAACCCTCTAGGGATATTGATTTAAATCACCGTTTAAGAGTTGAATATGGCCTTGGTTTAGGCCGTGATCCAGCGCAAAGCGCTGTTTTGCACATCCAATACTCTCAAGCAGAGTTCGTATCTAAGGAATTTGTGCAGGAAAACATTGATGGTTTGACTGATGTGGGCCGTGAAAGGTCACGTTTGGACGTTGAGAAGTTTAGGGGCATGGCCCTTTCTAAGCTTTTGCAAGGCCTTGAGATGGGATCTATCCCAGAGGAAGCTCTTATTGAGATGGCTCGTGCTCGTGAAAAGGGCGAAGAGTTGTTTGATTTGTATGACAAGTACGTTGTTCAGCCTAAGAAAGAGATGGAAGAACAGATGATGGACACTGGTTTGGGTGGCCCACCAATGATGCCGGGTCAGCCTCCTATGGGTCCAGAAGGTGGACCCATGGGTCCTGAAGGTCCTGCCGGAGCTATGCCACCGCCTCCACCACCATCAGCCCCAGGAGGGGCAGATCTGCTGGCACGCCTTGGTATTCCAGCAGGTCCCGGTGGTGAACTTGGAACGCAGGTACAAGGATGACAGATATAACAGATGGTTACACAAGCGGAGAGTGGTCTCCTTATTGGGATGACACTGCTAATCTTGGTGAGCGTCCTGATTTGGATGAAGTTATTGAAGCTCAATGTGATTTGGAAAACCCAGAGGTGTGTGAGTCATGTCAGTAAGCGAAGAAATAGAGAAAACTCCGACAGGCAATACTGCAGTTAATGAACCTGAATCTGGTACATACGGTGAAAAAGCCGATTTAAATAGGCTTAAGCAAAGTCTTCCTCCTATGGAAGGGCAAGGGCAGCAACCTCAAGGTCCTGCACCTATGCCTAATAGAGGAGGAGCTACTCCTCCTAGGCCAACTGGCCGTCCTGTCAAGGGTCCTTCTGGTCTTCCTTCAGGAATTATGCAACCTGCTGATGGAGATCCTAGCAGGCCTTTATCTGCTCCAGCCCAAATGCCTCAAAGACCAGCTGCTGCTGATCAACAAAGGTTAGCTATTTTAGACGCATTATCTACTCACCCTGATGTTTCGCAAGAAACTCGTGAATGGGCAGAACTCGTAAAGGAATACTTAATAAGTGGTCGCTCAAGCTGACGCAGAACTACATCAAGAAGAACAGATGGCAATACAGGACCAGAGGAACTCTGCCCTTAATCAATCTTCCATGCCTGAGCAAAACGATGGTGGCATAAGCCTAATAGATTCTATTAAAGAGAATCCCGGTGCAGCTGCTTCAATGATGATTCCGGGTGTGGCAGCTGGTGCTGGTTTGCGTGAAGGTAAGACCGCAACGGAGGGGTTTTCTGTCCAAAACATTTTTCAAGATTTAGGAAACTTTGCTCACGAAACAGCTTATTACACTCCTGTCTTAGGAGCTCCCTTAGGTGCAGGGGATTCTTTTAATTTGATTGCTAACGGAAGCGACATGCTTAGTCAAGTGTTTGGCGTGTTGGGCCTTTTAGGTATAGCTGAAACTGGGGTGCTAGCTGGGGCTGTTGGAGTCGCAGGAGTTGGTAGATATGGAGCAAATCAATACAGGAAAATTGGTTCACGAGTAGATGATATTTCTCCCCATGGGCCTTTTAAGCAAGGATGGTCTGAAGCTGAAACTCATCCAACGTACATTAGTGAGCTCTTAGATGGGATGCCTTTGGTTCTTAGTAGCGCTCGTAGAAACGCTTTGACTGACCTTGCTGGCTTCCCAGATACTGGAGCAAAGAACCGAACCATGTTTGCTTTGCTTGACGAAGACTCTCAAGCCATTCAAGATATAGTGCGGTATTTGGCTGATGATGATCTTGGTGTTAGAAATATAGATGAGTTCGCTGGCTACGATCACCTTACAATGTTTTTTGTAGGAGATGATTTGTACCCAAACGCTACGTTAAATAGCTTTTGGGCAGGTTTAGCTGAATCTCTTTTTGAACGTTCTAGTTTAATTCACGATTTATCTACAATAGATCCTTTGCAGGCTAAAATGGTTTTGCTTACAAGAACTGTTTCTCAATGGCATTTTCTTCAAAGAAGAGGTCGTTTGGAATTAGGTGGTCCTTTTGCAAAGGCTCAAGATGTTTGGGGAGATTTACTAAACAAAGGCAAGTTTACTGACGCTGATGCAGAAACCTTAATGCCTGCAATGAAAGCCTTTGCCGAAGTTACTCAAGATATTGGGCATCCTGAGATGGTTATTTTAAATGACCCAAGGTTTCATGTTGAAAAGCTGAAGCTAGATGAAGTAGACGGTATTCCTACTGCCGAGTTGCATTTAGCTGTTAATCAATTTGAGTCTATTGATCCTAATTACTTAAGCCATTTTGAATACAATGAACGTGTAAGGTTAATGTTCAGAGGCAACCCTGAGGCAATGACTCATTTGGCAGCTCAAAACATTACCGATTTTTTCTTTGATGAGGTTTTGCCCAACTGGGAAAGTTTAACTACGAAAATGGGCCCCCAAGGAGGAAAGGGGCACGGTAAAGATTGGTACAATCTTGCTTTGCAAGACATCCAACAAATGGCTGTGAAAAACAACGTAGACGAAGATTTGGCTGTCGGGATAGCTTCCTTGCTTTCTGCTACAACTTCTTGGGAAGTTAATTTAGATAACGTAGCTAGCATATTGATTTGGCTTGATCAATATGATGGCAGGTCAACGATGCTTGCTAGGAACGCTGATGGTGATTATCAGTTTAAGACCAAAGTTAAAAAAGGCGAAACGCTACCTGACAGCGAGAATTTAGTAAAAGAGATTACTAGAAACTTGTTTGGTAATCAACAAGGATTGTACATGTCTGGCGATCAAGCCGAAAGCATAAGGTCGCTTATACAGTTTGTTGAAGACGGTGGGACAGTAACTAAATGGTTTGAAAGTCAAATGATGAAAGGGAAGAACTTAAAAGTTCCTAACTTTTGGGCAGCTATTGCCAGAAGCAACCCAGACGACCTTCATGATCGGCAAGTTATTTTGTATGATATTCTTGCCGGAAACATTACTTTAAAAGATATGAACAGGCCAATTTTTACTGAGTCTAAAATGGGTCTTGCATTGTCTGAAGCTTTTAAAACGTTTCCTATGACTGTTGACAGGCATGCGTACGCTATAGCGCTAGGTTATTCAACTAAGCCTCACACTGATGCTACTATGTTGGCAGCTTATGACCCAATTAAGTTGGCTTATCTTGCTTCTGCTGAACTTATTGGCGACGTAAGAATGGACAAAAGATTAGCTGGTGGTGGTATTGATCCGTCAGGAAAAGAATTTATTTTAGATCCAAATGAATTACAAGCCCTTACTTGGTTGCGTTGGAGAGAGTTGCGAGATGTCACTAGAAGAGGTGTGGAAACTACTCCTCCTCCCGGACTTTTTGCTGAAGGCGTTGGGCCTATAGAAGTATTTTCAGATAGGATTCTTAAATTTGTTAGAGGCCAACTTCCAGATGGTGTGGATCTTGGTGGCCCAAAGATAGCTCCTATGGGTCAGAAAGCTTCTTTTGATGATTTTGGTAAAACGAAAGGCACAGGAACTAGAACTAAGCAAGGTGATTTGAAGGCGACACAAACAGGTTACAACAGTGTAATCCTTGAGATAACTCCAAATGGTGCTAGGTGGGTTGCTAAAGATGGCAGTGGACCTAATCAGTTTACATTTCCTTCGCAAGCTACTAACGCCGAAGGTTTAGCTATTCACATGCCACGTCAAGCTTTAGTTGTAGATGATGTTAATGCTCAGTTGCAGAGAACAGCCGACACAACGTATATCGTTGAAGAGGGCGTTAGGACTCCAGCAAGCGTAGGTGCTAGGTTTAAACCAGAGGGTTCTTATGTGGCTGGTTTGGATTTGGCTTCTCAAGGCGCTACAGGGCTTCACACTAAAGGTAACCACATAGTAATAAGCATTCCTAACATTGTTAGTCAAACTACTAACACTAACATAATGGCTACTGTGGCTGGCCTTCAACACCATATCGCTATTAGGAACCATATGGGAAGCATCAAAGGGCATTTAAATAATGTTGTTGATTATGAATTTTTGGTCAATAAACCTCATACTGGAAAAGCAACAGTTTGGAGGCATCCTGAAATAACTAACTATGATGGGTCCCCAATGAATTTCTATTCTCAACGTGCAGTTGAGGAACACATAATGACCAATAAGAGTGCTGAAGGTCTTGATCCACTAAAGGCAGAGCGTATGCCTGACCTTGTTGAAGAGCCAAGAATAGAATTAATTATTTCTTTTGCGACAGGTGAAGACCTTCGTAAAGCTCATGCTATTTTGACAGCTCCTCAAGCTGGGGCCAAGTCAAGTGCTTTTACTGGGATTAACACTCCGTACATTTCTCAGATGACTGCAGGGTACACGGCTCATGGTGGAAGAAGAACTGTAAGTGGAAGAGCACTTGAGTTAGACCCTCCAAGATTGCTTAGATCTCAAAGAACTGCTTGGCATGAAAAAACCGAAATTGAACTTGATCCAGTTATTTATGATGAGATAGCTCAATGGTACGATAACTACGATAACCCTATGAATAACCCTCTTTCTATTACAAGTAGGGCAGAGTTGGAGCTGGCTGCTAGGCACGGCGATCCAGCAGTTAGTGGCGCATATAGGCCTGTGCTTAAAGCTTGGCAAGCTTTTGAAGACGAGATAAAAACCCAATTTGCTTACTTGCAAGAATTGGGTATCAAGGTTGAGGTAGTAGATGCTGATCCTTACGCATCTCCTTTGGAGATGATAACAGATTTAACTGAAAACAATACAATTAAAATTCTGTCTAGCAAAAGCACAGGTGGGCATCCTTTCCTACCTGATCATGTTAATGATATGTGGAGAGCTATCCATGACGTGTTCGGTCATGCTTCTGAAGGAGCTAACTTTACTCGCCATGGAGAGTTCTATGCAGCAGCAAAACACATGATGATGTTTTCTAAAGAAGCTCGTCCAGCTATGTTATTTGACACACTTGGACAAAACGCTTCTTTGATTAAAAATGGGAAACATCCACCTCAAACTATAGGGCTTATGCCTGAAAAGTATTGGCCTGATTCTGAAATATGGGGCGATAACAGCCCATATGCTAAAACTCCTACTAACCAGCGTGTAATAGATCTTGGCCATCAAGAGCAAGTTTTGGATTACAGGGTCGTTACAGACCCTGCCGAAATGCCTGCTGATGTCCTTAAAGTAAATGAACATTATTTCGTTGATGGAAGTGGCACTATCATGGTGCATAACTCTAAACAAGGTACTCCTACTAATATGAATACAAGAACTGTAGGTATCCTTAGAGGCGAAAACAGCATGGAAACTTACATGGATGGGGAAACTGGGTTATATACTGCTGGCGATCCTACCGATAAAGGTAGAGCTGTCGGTGATGCTGGCTCTACTCAATTCCAAAGAGGCGCTTCTCGTGGTGAGCAAGGCGTTGAAACTATGGTAATTGGCAATACAAGGTACTCTGGAGGTAAGTATCAGGAGCACAATGGGAAAAGAGTTCCTGTAAGGATGGTGCCTATTGAAGAACTTGCTGACATCCCTGACTGGTCGTGGAATGAAAGCAGAAGATCTATTGAAGAAATGGAAAACTTAAAAGCTTCTATAGCTGCAAACGGTTTTGCAGCTCCTGTACAAGTAATGATCAACCCTAGACGAGAGCAAGGTTTCTTTGGACCGGGTGATGTGATTGTGGCCTCTATGGCTCAAGGCAACCATAGGTTAACTGCTGCTAGAGAATTGGGCTTGACTCACGTTCCTGTTATAGGAAGATGGGACATAGATTTTGACATGGGTGTAGGTGACAAACCCGGTTCTACTGCTCAAGGAACTGCTCAACTGACCAACGTTGATCCCAATAAGGCTAAACAAGCGAGAGCAAGTTGGGAGATGGATCGGGTTCAGAACGATCACTATTTTGATATTAATGAATTATTAACGGCAGAAAACCCTGAACTTAAAAAAACTGCAGTAGATAAAAAACTTATTGCAGATGAGCCTGACGATTTTGGCCTTGAGCCTTCTGATCCTGCTTGGATTCAGTACAATAACCTTGAGGAAGGCCCTATGGGCCTTACTTGGGGAGGTAAGATTAGTATTCGTGGTGACGTTCGTGTTTCACAAAAGACTTCTACTATGGGGTCTTTGCAAGAACCGGGTCACATTTTTGGGGTAGAAGTTGCAACTGATGTATATAAATCAGGCCCTAATAAAGGGCAGCCAAAATATGAGAAGCCAACTAATATAGTGATGTACGTTCCTGAAGATCCTAGAGCAATGCCAGTCATTGCGTATAATTCGGAATCTATTTCTGGGCTTCCATTGGACCGGCAAGTTGTTTTACAAACTGCTAAGAAAGATGGAACATTGCAGAAAGCTACTGCAAACATACCTTTGCTTGTTGTCAAACCTTTATCTACTTTAAATCAAGATGGGCGAACAGCAGCTGCAAAAACAGCTGACATTGAACTTGTTACTAAAGTATCTGAAACTCTTAAAAATTCTGGTTTGGTGTTTGGTGCACTTAAGGTGATGAAAGCGTAATGGATCCAGTAAGTATAGATAAGAACCTTAGAACTATTAAAGCTATTGAAAGAAGCTGGAACCAACCTAAGTTACCTGACATGGTTTCTTTAGATCTTGCTGCTATGTCTGGACTTAACCAGAAACAAATTTCTAATTTTATGTGGGGACTTGATTCTGATGTTGCGAAGGTGATTAATAAGCCTTCCCCTACTCTTGATTTGAGAAACAACATTGAGTTAATGGCGTTTCAAACAGAACCAGATGTAGAGCCAGTAACTAATCAAGAGCATGGCAGTAACGGTCCTTCCAGATGGGACGTAATGATTTCTGACATAGTTGGTTTGCCACCTGCTCAAGCTTACGATGAAGATGCTGTGATGAATTGGAAAATGCAAATGGTTGAATTAGGGAAGCTGCCGAGAAACACCCCTATTGATAACAGGTGGGGACCTGAATATGATGCTCTTTGGAGAGACCAAATGGATGACCATTGGGAAGCCCAATTCAGGGGCAACAAATATGGTGCTATGTCCGTTGAGAGTATCGCCGAATTGATGGGGGAATGGCTGTCGCCTACTGGTTTGTTTAAGGCAGCTGTTCATCTTGACCTTATACCTGACTTTGCCGAAATAGGCAGAGAAACCACTTGGAATCCTTTGACATGGTGGAGAGCTATTGACGATGTTGCTCTCCCTATCCTTAACTGGGGCCTTATGGCTACTGGTGTTGGGGAAGTGATGCTTGTGAGCAGGGCAGCTTACGCAGGTACCAAGACAGCTATAGCTATAGATAAAGCTTTAGATGCATATAAAACTTTTAATGGTGTGACTCAAGCCACTAGGCTTGGAAAAATAGGGGCTAGCGTAGCTGGTTTCGGAACTAAAGTTGGCAAGTTGCGACATGGAGATGACATTGCTAAAGCAGGTCAAGCTGCATTACAAGGTATTCGTGCTCCCGGTTTTATTGGCTCTAAAATGGCTAACTCTTCCAGAACAACCCTTCAAACTATGGGCCAATGGAGCAACCAGTGGAGGGGGTACAATTCGGTTGCGGTAGGTAAAACATTAACGCAACAAGGAATGAGGATAGGTCTTGCTGGTAGGCTTCAAGGGTCTTTAGGAATTGATGATCCTGGTGCGACAGGGTTAGATTTCATCCCCGGTGTAGATTCAGCTAGCCAATGGACTTACAACACTCTCCCTGCAGCTATCATATATGAATCAATGTTTACCCCTACCCACATGTTGGCTGTAGGGACTATGAAAAATCTAGCCCCCGGTGTTATATTGCGAAGCTTTGCTAACGTTGGTAAGGAAGCTAACGTTTCTGAAGATCTGTTTAGCGGAGTTGAAACAGCGTTAGATTTTGAAATTGCACAAGCTATCACCAGAGGCGAAGATGTAACTGGTTTAGAACAAGCAAAATCTGCTTTCGTTAAGAACGCTAAAGAGCATGGTAGATCTAAAGCTTTGATGTATCATCTTTTTGATGATTGGACTGATATAACTACAGAAGCTCCTTTGGAGATTCAAGAGCGATTTGGTGCGTATGTAACGTATTTAGGTACGATGGCAGCTATTGATCATGCTGCACTTAACCTTTCACCTGCTTTGGTTAGGACTTCTACAGCAAGAAAGAACGTTCAATACCATGCTGCAAGGAACCAAATTATTAATCAATTAAGGTATATAGATCCTGATGATTACGAACAAATTCTTATAGCTAGAGCTTGGGAAAGAGCAGAATCGTATAAAGATTTTGAAAGAATCCTTAAAGAAAGTAGAGAAGCTCTCTCCAACGCAACTGTACCCGGATTGCGTGCTGCTTACATTGATGGCCTTAAAGAACTAATTAAAGTTCATAATGCTAAAAGGCAAGATACTTTCAAGATGTTGATGGAAGGCCATTTGAACGCTGGTGTCCTTAAGGAGTATATGGGGAGATTCCATAGTACGTTAGGGAAAACTTGGAAAGAGTTTTCTGATGGCATGGAAATAATTGACGTGAATGTCGCTGAGGGTGCGCTTGATGGGGCTAGATTCAGTCCTGCTTTGACCGATGAAGGTATGTCACTGATGGATACTGGAATGGAATTTGCTGAAGGTTCTCAAATGAGCGACATTTTGAAAATCGTAGACGACCCAGAGTTTTTAGATTTTGCTGTTCAAAGCAAAACATTCAATCCTTTAAATAAGGCTCCCAATACTGAAGGTAGGTTTACTGTCGCTAAGATGGGTGCAATCACTAAGCAGGATAAATTGAAGCACGCAGCTTTTGTAGAGCAGTTGCTTCATTTGAGGACAACGGCTTTGAAGTTTTTCAAAGCGACTGACGATACAGAGTTACTTATTGACCCTGCTGCAGGTGGTGCATTAAATGGTTTGATTGCTCAAGTCAGCGGTGATCTTGCTCAAATGGACATTAAAGCTCTTGATGCTGCTTTAAGACGATCAGGCATGAAAGGTGCTGCTAAGACTCCTTTTGATGCTATGGAAACCATGGCAAAAAGAAGAGCAAGGCTTCTTCGGATTGTGAGGTACGCTCAACAGCAAGGAATGAAAGTTGATGGATATGAGGACCTGTTTCTTCAGGTGAGGAAAAAGTTAGATGATCAAATATCTTACCTTGATAATGATCCTCGTTGGATGCTAGATTGGGACGTGACTGACGTTGCTGAAGGCCTTGACCCTGTTGCGTCTTTGAGCGCTAAGGCAAATTCTTTAAGGCGAGGTGCTACCTTTACAGCAGCTGAGATAGATCCTTCAACTGTTCCAGCTGGCATGATAGAGGAGCTTAACAAGAAAGGTTACAAACTTGTTTATGGTGTGGAGTACGCTACTCCTGCCGACCTTAACGATTTCATGGTTGAAATGACTGACTTGAAAGATGCTATGAAGTACAGGGAAAGCCTTGGAATGGACACTCCTTTAAGTAGGCACATGAACTCTACTTTGAACACAGCTAATTATTGGAGGGCTAGAGCTGCTAGGGCAGCTGCTAAACCTTTTACAAGGCATACGAGAACTGCCGAAAGGCACTTGTACACTGCTGCTGCTAAATCAGCAATGATGAGAAACTTTAGGCACATTAACAATGGTAAAGGCATGACAGATGCTCAATACGATACTCTTAATCAGGTTTTGCTAGGGATAACTCATCAAGTCAAAAACGATTATGATCAGTTGCTTAAGCAAGCAAAGCTTGATGCTGTCGGTAGAACGTATCAGGGTGGTTTGATGAAGAAGGTCAATAACTTGAGGGTTTCTTGGACTCCTCAAGTGCCAAATGATTTAGTTAGGACTAAGGCCTTGCAAATGGTTTTGACTGATTTCTTAAGTACAGGAACTTACAAGCTTAAGGACATACAAGGGGAGCTAAGCGTAGGTGCTCTAATAGGGAAAGCTCCGGCTAGGAAAGCTAAGACAGTGAATTTGGATTTCCTTATTCCTGAAGAAGCTGCCCAGTATAGGAAAGCTTTGAAGGAAGCTGGTGAAATAAAGGATGCCGATAAAGCAAAGGCTGCTAAAGTATTAGCTGAATCTCACTATGAGAACGCTAGGAGATTGGCTGCAGCCAAAATCATAGATTCCCTTAAGAACTCTAGGGTTATCGGTAAGGAAATTAGGGGTAGTGCGACGAACTGGTTAGACAAGATTCAATCTACGCCTCAATTAACGAACACTATGAGATTGTTGTCTGCTAATAAAAGCCTTGAGTATGGAGGGTCTTGGCAAAGAATTATGGGCTTGTTCGCTCGCAGCGCCGGTGCTGCTGCTGGTGCTGGTATGGTTACTGCGTTTGGACCTAATTGGGATCTATCGGATGGTTGGGATTGGAAAGATGATTTTATTGTCCCTCTTGTTGGTGCTGCTGCTGGTAGAGCTTTGACCACAAGAGTGATGGTTGGTTCTCAGAATGTTTTCAAGAAGGCAAGGTTTAGAGACACTAAACTTGGAACGCCTATCAGGAACGCTTTTGGGGATAAAACCCTCCTTAAAGCTTCTATTAAAAAAGTAGAAGACCTTGGTACATATCCAGATGTTAAGAAGAACCTAAGTTATCTTTCTAGGCAAGCTGCTAGCATTGACCAAGGCACAGGCCTTTACGGAACAACAGGTAACGTGATTGGTAAGGTTCCGGGGTTATCAATGGTCACTAGGCCTGAGGATTTAAAGGCTTGGTCATACATAGGTGACCATTTAGCGTATTGGCGTGACTTTGCAAGGTTTAACGTTTCTCCTGTTTTTGATGCTTCTCGTTATTCTGAAGCA